>JAEEGL014829772.1_pt1 | contig 12747 bp, 14 predicted proteins | sample 9134231 | NCBI WGS metagenome assembly JAEEGL01 (sample SAMN16246548, study PRJNA631951) | gut metagenome | biome: gut microbiome; feature: rumen; material: fiber-attached | host: Bos | place: Iran: Karaj | collected 2018-10 | reverse complement strand
GAGGGCACGCTCAGCAATTCCGGTGCATTGGTAGTAAAGACCGGCAAATATACCGGCCGCAGCGCCAACGACAAATTTATCGTAGATACTCCTGCCGTACATGACGACATTGCCTGGGGCAAAGTGAACCGTCCCATCAGCAAGGAAGCGTTTTACGGCATTTATAATAAGGTTATTGCATACCTGCAGAACAAGGATGTATATATCTTTGATGGTTTCGCAGGCGCTGATCCCAAGTATTGCAAAGCCTTCCGTGTAATCAATGAGCTGGCCAGCCAGAACCTGTTCATTCATCAGCTTCTGCGCCGTCCCACCGAAGAGCAGCTGGCTTCTTTTGCAGAGGACTACACCATTATTGCCGCTCCCGGCTTCAAGTGCATTCCCGAGCGCGACGGCACCCGCAGTGAAGCCGCAATCCTGCTGAACTACGAGGATAAGCTGGTCGTAATCGCCGGCAGCCAGTATGCGGGCGAGATCAAGAAGAGCGTCTTCTCCGTCATGAACTACGTTCTTCCCAAGCAGGGTGTGTTCCCGATGCACTGCTCTGCCAACATCGGCAAGGACGGCGATTCCGCCATCTTCTTCGGCCTTTCCGGAACCGGCAAGACCACGCTTTCCGCTGACCCCAACCGCGAGCTGATCGGCGACGACGAGCACGGCTGGGCAGATGACTCCGTGTTCAACTTCGAGGGCGGCTGCTATGCCAAGTGCATCAATCTCTCCAAGGAGAAGGAGCCTGATATTTACAACGCCATCCGTTTCGGCGCGCTGGTCGAAAATGTAGTCATGGATCCTGATACCCGTGAGTTTGATTTTGACGATGCTTCCCTGGCCGAAAACAGCCGCGTAGGTTACCCCATCGATTTCATCAATAACGCCCGTCTGGATGGCGTAGGCGATACCCCCAAGACGGTCATCTTCCTGACCGCTGATGCTTTCGGCGTACTGCCGCCTATCAGCAAGCTGGACAACAAGCAGGCCATGTACTACTTCGTCAGCGGCTTCACCAGCAAACTGGCCGGCACCGAGATCGGCATCACCTCTCCCGTACCCACCTTCTCCACTTGCTTCGGCGAACCTTTCATGCCCATGGATTCTTCTGTATACGCAAAGATGCTGGAAGAAAAGGTTCAGAAGAGCGGTGCCAATGTATACCTGGTCAACACCGGATGGAACGGCACCGGCAAGCGCATGAAGCTGGCCTATACCCGCGCAATGGTCACTGCTGCCTTGAACGGCACGCTGGAGAAGAGCGAATTCGTGACTGATCCTTACTTTGGTCTGGCTGTGCCCACCACCTGCGAGGGCGTGCCTTCCGAACTGATGATCCCCGCGAACACCTGGGAAGACAAGGCTGCCTACGAGGCCGCCGCGAAGAAACTGGCGGAAATGTTCCGCGAGAACTTCAAGAAGTACGACAAGATGCCTCAGGATGTAGTAGACGCTGGCCCCAAGGCCTAATGGAGGAAAACCATGAAAAGACTAGCCGCCATGCTTTGCTCCCTGCTGATGCTGTCTCCCGTTCTTGCGCTTGCCGAAAGCGTATCGGCAGGCGGTGAAAAGGAGATCGCCACCTGGTTCGTTGTGGTGATGGGAATGGGCATCGTGTTCATCGGCCTCATCTGCCTTATTGTCCTTATCTGGATCATGGGCAAGATCATGAAGTCGATCGGCAGCAAAGCCGCACCTCAGGAAGCCCCGCAGCGTGCAGCAGCACCCGCGCCTGTTGCTCAGGAAGCGATTCCCAACCGCGGAGAGCTGGTTGCCGCTATTTCCGCGGCACTGGCTGAAGAGCTCGGAACAGATGTCAAAGCAATCAGAATTCATAGCATTAAACGCGTCTGAGGAAAGGAAGAATAAAGCCATGAAAAAGTACCGCGTCAACGTTAACGGCACCCAGTATGATATCACCCTGGAAGTACTGGAGGGTGAAGCTGCCGTCGCCCCCAAAGCTGCCCCCGCTCCCGCTCCTGCCGCTCCCAAGGCCGCTCCCGCCGGCGGACAGAGCGTTAATGCCCCCATGCCCGGCACCATTCTTGCCGTCAATGTCAAGGCTGGCCAGGCCGTCAAGAAGGGCGATGTGCTGATCATGCTCGAGGCCATGAAGATGGAAAACGAGATCATGGCTCCTGTTGATGGCACTGTCAGCGCGGTGAACGTGACCAAAGGGCAGTCGGTCCAGTCCGGCGACGTGCTGGTGACCCTCGCGTAAGGCGGAGGCAGAAGCATGGAAACGATTATTAATTTTCTTCAGCAGACCGGTTTCTCCATGATCGGGGAAAACTGGAAGATGCTGGTGATGATTGCCATAGCCTTGTTCCTGTCCTATCTGGCAATCGTCAAAAAATTCGAGCCGTTGCTGCTGCTGCCGATTTCCTTCGGCATGCTGCTTACCAATCTGCCCGGCGCCACTCTTTTCCACGAAGAGCTGTTTGCCGGCGGTCATGTTAACTGGCAGGCGCTCAGCGAAAGCGCAGGCCTGCTCGACTATCTGTACCTGGGCGTCAAGCTGGGCATCTATCCCTGCCTGATCTTCATGGGCGTTGGTGCGGGCACAGACTTTGAGCCGCTGCTGGCCAACCCCAAGACGCTGCTCCTGGGCGCCGCGGCACAGCTGGGTATCTTTATCGTATTCATCCTGGCGCGCCTGTTTGGTTTCACTCCTTCTGCAGCCGGTGCCATCGGCATCATCGGCGGCGCGGACGGTCCCACGGCCATCTATACCGCAATCCGCCTGGCCCCGCATCTGCTGGGCGCCATCGCGGTCGCCGCATACTCCTACATGGCGCTTGTGCCGGTCATCCAGCCGCCCATCATGCGTGTTCTGACCAGTGAAGAAGAGCGCAAGATCGTCATGAAGCCGCTGCGCAAAGTAAGCCGCACCGAGAAGATCATCTTCCCCTTTGTGGTCACCATCTTCGTAGCGCTCCTCGTTCCTTCGGCCGCCCCGCTGGTCGGCTGCCTGATGCTGGGCAACCTGATGCATGAAAGCGGCGTGGTCGACCGTCTGGAAAAGACCGTCAAGAACGAGCTGATGAACATCGTCACCATCTTCCTCGGCGTGTGCGTCGGCGCAACTGCGACCGCCAACACCTTCCTCTCCTGGGAAACCATCGAGATCATGGCCATGGGCATCTTCGCTTTCGGCTGCGGCACCGCCGGAGGCGTGCTTCTTGCCAAGTTCATGAACCTGTTCCTCAAGGAAAAGATCAACCCGCTCATCGGTTCTGCCGGCGTATCCGCCGTTCCGATGGCAGCCCGTGTCAGCCAGAAGGAAGGCCAGCGTGCAAATCCCGCCAACTTCCTGCTGATGCATGCCATGGGCCCCAACGTTGCGGGCGTGATCGGTTCCGCCATCGCTGCCGGTGTCATGCTGGCGCTGTTTGGTGCATTTTAAGGGAGGTCTATCATGCCGAAAGTTCACATTACAGATACAATCCTGCGTGACGCGCACCAGTCTCAGGCTGCTACCCGCATGACGCTGGAAGATATGCTGCCTGCACTGGAGATCCTGGATAGCATCGGCTACTGGTCGCTCGAATGCTGGGGCGGCGCCACCTTCGACTCCTGCATGCGCTTCCTCAATGAGGATCCCTGGGAACGCCTGCGCACACTGCGCAAGCATATGCCCAACACGAAGCTGCAGATGCTGCTGCGCGGTCAGAACCTGCTGGGTTACAAGCACTATGCAGATGACGTCGTAGATGCCTTCTGCCAGAAATCCGTTGAAAACGGTATCGACGTAGTCCGCATCTTCGATGCTCTGAACGACATCCGCAACATCGAGCGCGCCGTTAAAGCGGTCAAGAAAGCCGGCGGCATGGTGGAAGGCTGCATCAGCTACACCATCAGCCCCGTGCATAACGAAGAATACTTCGTCAAAGTCGCGAAGGAAATCGAACAGATGGGCGCAGATACCATCTGTATCAAGGACATGGCAAACCTGCTGCTGCCTTATGACGCATATTCTCTCGTCAAGCAGCTCAAGGCCAACATCAAGGTACCCATCCATCTGCACACCCATAACACCACCGGCACCGGCGACATGGTCTACCTGATGGCTGCCCAGGCGGGCGTAGATATCATCGATACCGCCCTGTCCCCGCTGGCCAATGGTACCAGCCAGCCTTGTACCGAATCCATGGTCGCCACTTTCCGCGGCACCGAGTATGACACCGGTCTGGACATGAACAAGCTGCTCAAGGCAAGCGAGCATTTCCGCAAGGTCGCCGCCCGTCTGAAGGAGACAGGTTCTCTGGATCCCAAGGTTCTGAATACCGATGCCAACACACTGGTATACCAGGTGCCCGGCGGCATGCTGTCCAACCTGATCAGCCAGCTCAAGCAGGCGAACGCTGAAGACCGGTACTATGACGTGCTGGCTGAGGTACCGCGTGTCCGCAAGGACTTCGGATATCCGCCGCTGGTCACCCCCACCAGCCAGATCGTTGGCTCCCAGGCCGTGCTGAACGTACTGGGCGGCGAACGCTATAAGATGGTCAGCAAGGAATCCAAAGGCCTGCTGCGCGGTGAATACGGCCGTCTGCCCGGCGAAGTCAATGAGGAAGTGCGCAAAAAGTGTATCGGTGACGCCGAGCTCATCACCTGCCGTCCCGCCGACCTTATCAAACCCGAGATGGATGAATACCGTGAGAAGACCAAGGGCATCGCCAAGAGTGAGGAAGATGTGCTCTCCTATGCCCTCTTCCCGCAGGTAGCGCCCAAGTTCTTTGAGCACCGCGATCATCCCGCTCCCGCTGCTCCTAAGGAAGATCCCAACGCTGTGCGCGAGCTCTACGTAGAGGATCTGTCCGTATAAGTTTTCCCAGTAAAAATCAATCCAGGAGTGACTGTTCATCAGTCACTCCTTTTTTGTATTATATATTGACACGCATAATACCTCGTGATATGATGTATTTCATAAAAGGAGGTATTCCATGAACGCTCAGATGAAGCGCGGTCTGCTCGACATATGCGTGCTGGCTGCGATCAAGGATGAAGACTCCTACGGATATAAGATCATTAAAGATATGAAGCCGTATATCGAGCTGTCTGAAGCAACGCTTTATACCATTCTGAAACGTCTGGAAGCGGCCGATCAGCTGACCGTCCGAAGCATCGAACAGGATGGCAGGCTCCGGAAGTACTATCATATTACGGGCACCGGGCTGAAGCGGATCGAAGAGTTCAAGGATGAATGGAAGGAAGTCGTGCTTCTTTACCAGTTCATAACCAAGGAGGGCCATCATGAATAAGCAGGAATTCCTGTCCCGACTGAAAGAAGAATTGATCGGTCTGCCGGAGGATGACATTGCTGAACGTCTGGATTTCTACGCTGAAATGATCGATGAAAGGATCGATGACGGCCTCTCCGAAGATGAAGCGATCTCCGATATCGGTCCCATTGAAAAAGTCGTGTCGGAGATCATTGCAGAGATACCGTTCACCCGGCTGATCAAAGAAAAGATAAAACCGAAGCGCCGTATACGGACATGGGAGATCATTCTTCTGGTCTTGGGCTTTCCAGTCTGGTTCCCGCTGCTGATTTCAGCAGCTGCCCTGGTTTTCTCACTGTTCGTTGTCCTCTGGGCGCTTGTCATCTCACTGTGGGCAGTCGATATATCATTTGCTGTAGCCTCCCTGGGCAGCGCGCTCGGCGGGATTCTGCTGATCATTCATGGTGAACGGCAGCAGGGCTTTATTCTGCTCGGCAGCGGACTGATCCTCGCCGGGCTTGCCATCATGCTGTTCTTCGCATCCAAGGCAGCAACCGCAGGTGGATGGAAACTAACGAAGAAAATCATCCTCGGGATTAAGACTCTCTTCATTGGGAAGGAGAAAATTTAATGAAACGCTCAACAGGATTATGGCTGCTCGCTGCAGCTGCACTCATCGTTATCGGGCTTCTTGTTTTCGGCAGTGTCATAGCTGCTCACGGCTGGAGCATTGCCGCGCTCGGCGACATCGGATATGAGACACACACCCTGGACATAAAGGATTCCTTCAGCAATATTGCCATTCATTCGGATACTGCCGTTATCAGGATCCTGCCGTCAGAAGACGGAAAATGCCATGTTGTTCTCCGTGAGCAGTCAAAAATCAGCCATTCTGTTTCCGTGCAGGACGGTACGCTCTCGATAGAACTGCAGGATACGAGAAAATGGTATGAAAGAATCACGCTCTCTTTCAGCTCGCCCCGAATAACAGTATATCTGCCGCAGGACAAATACGCATCTCTTCTGATCAGGGAAAGCACCGGAGATGTTACGATACCGGATGGATTCACATTTGGAGACATCAGCATTAAAGCCAGCACCGGTGATGTCATCTGTTCCGCATCAGCCTCGAACATCATTGAAATCGTAACCAGCACCGGTGATATCAGGACGGCGGATCTGCGGACAGGAGAACTTAATCTATCCGTTTCAACAGGTAAAGTGGAAGCCCGTTCCATCTCCTGTGACAGAGATATCGTAATCATCGTCAGCACCGGAAAAGCCGTATTGTCTGACATTGCCTGCGGACGCTTTGGTTCTGAAGGGAACACCGGAAATATCACGTTGACCAATGTGATCGCAACCGGAGAAATGATCATCAAACGGACTACAGGCGACATAAAGCTGGATAAATGCGATGCTTCCGCTCTGCAGCTTGAGACAAATACCGGAAGTGTCAGCGGGACCCTACTTTCCGAAAAGACATTTGTTACACGAACTGGCACAGGCCGTGTCCGTGTACCTGAGACGACCGCTTCCGGGGTCTGCAGGGTCACCACGAGTACCGGAAATATAACATTCTCTGTCCAGTAATCTTTTTACCAAAAGAACACCTGCGGAATCATTTTGATCTCGCAGGTGTTTGTATAAGCGGAACCGCATCAGAAATCTATGCCTGAACCATGCTTTTCTATAGTCAGTATACTGACGATCTGCCGGGATTGCCGTTTAGTTCTTGCCGGCATATCCTTTCAGACATTTCAAGACCGTATCCCGTTCCTGCAGGTCATTCAGGTCAATCACATCAATACCCAGTTCCATGGCACGGTGGAGCATGTTTCCCCCACCCTTTTCCGCAGTAACGATAGCCGCGCGAGCTCTTTCACCGCCAAACCGGTCACGAAGGATCGCCAGTTCGTTGAGGGCTTCCGTCTTCACATCACAGGTCTTGCAGCTGATAAATATGGGCTTTACTCCACAGGTAGCCATTACATCGAGCTCATTTGATACGTTGTCCGGACCAGGAGCACGGCCTTGCCAGTCCACGATGACGCTGAGGCGTACATCCTGGAAAACGCCGCAGTCCAGGCAGGCTTTATAAATGTACAGTTCCAGCACGCTGCCTACATCACGCAGCCATGTGCGGATCTGTGTGTCTGCAAAGTCAAAGCTGACTCTCTCCCCCGCCTCAACTCTCACATCCATCAGCAGTCCGATCTTTTCCATCTCTTCCAGTGCCAGTACCGGTGCGCTGATTCGGCTGCCGCGCTCACCTTTAACGATATAATCACCAGAAACATGCAGTTCTGTGTTCTGTGACACGCGCTGGATATACGTCACAATCATCGGCCACTCATGCCGCCAGCGCAGATATAGTTCAAAGAATGGGTCAATAATATGCAGATAGGATGCCAGCACATTATTATCCACTCTGCCCTTGCGCATGCTTCCGCCTGCCATCAGAAAGCAGTCCTCCACATTCAGCTGCACCGGACAAGGCAGGTCCTGTGCGAAAGCGGCACCGCGAATGTCATAGAAAGTGTTCTGACGGCGGGAATAGGTAAAAACAGGAATGTTTATATCCGCACACAGCATCCCGCCGGCAAAGAGTGCAGCATCCGTGCCTCCCGCAATATCGAGGGCACAGTCCTCGTAACGTTCCGTAATCTCACGCAGACGGCGTTCCACTGCCGATGCGTCAAGCAGGCTTGCCCCGTAAAAGATGCATTCCGTTTTCAGTCCGCGATGGCGGAAATACTCGCGCAGCTTTGCCTGCAGCTGCTGATTGGAAGCCACTTCAGGCGGGCACACGAATACCGTGCGCCGAGGTTTGAATACTTCAGTGCTCAGTACATTTTCCAGCGGTGACTCATCGTACAGTTCGATCAGCGTTTCCATGTTCTCACTTCCTGCCTTTATTATACGCAAAGAACGTAGCTCCTGCAAGAATGCTTGCGTGATTGCCCGCTTTGGGGATATAATAACATGCCATTGTATCCGCAAGGAGGAACCTGTCAATGCCCGCCCGTATCAAAAAGCGCAACCCTGCGCTGGATTATCTTATCATCGCCGTATTAGCCGCAGTAATGGCTCTCAATTATCAGGTATTCATCCTTTCCAATCAATTCGCACCTGCCGGTCTCAACGGTATCGCCACAATCATTCAGTATGTATTCCATTTCAGTCTGGGTTATATGTCCCTGCTGATCAATATTCCGCTGGCGCTGATCGCCTCAACACGCGTAAATAGGGATTTCGTGCTTAAAACGGCGGTCAATGTATTTGTTTTCTCGCTGACCCTGCTCCTCATGCAGCGCGATATCATAGATGTATCTCGTTTTCTCTATCATACAGATGACGGGCGCAGTGCGATTCTCGCCCCCGTTGCTGCCGGTACGATCAACGGATTCATATATGCCTACTCGCTTAAAGCCGGCGGCAGTACCGGCGGCATGGATTACGTCTCCGCCATGATCCATCAGAAGCATCCCGCCTATTCATTGGTCCACATTTCTTTTGTAATCAATCTGATCGTAGCCGGTGTCTCCTATTTCGTATATGATTTTAAAATTGAGCCGGTCATTCTATGCGTGATCTACTGTTTCCTGACTACACGCGTAAGCGATTACGTGCTCAAAGGCGGCAAGGAAGCGCTCAAGGTTGAAATGATCACTGCACACCCGGATGAGATCATCGATCGAGTAATAAAGGAGCTGCATCACAGCGCAACCATTATTCAAGCAAAGGGCGGATACAGTCACCAGGATAAGACAATGCTGATCTGTGTGATCAACAAGCATCAGATCACCCGGTTTACAGATATCATCAGCGAATACCCCGATACCTTTGCCTGTGTGTCCAGCGTCAACGAAACACTTGGCAATTTCCGCCGCGACGTGCACTGAGGAGGATACTGCATGCGTCTGGATAAATACCTGAAGGTTTCCCGTATCATCAAGCGCCGTACCGTAGCTAAAGAAGCCTGTGACGGAGGGCGTGTATCAATCAACGGCCGAGTTGCAAAAGCAGGCGCCGAAGTAAAGGAAGGCGACGTATTGGAGATCCGTTTCGGTGCGCGTATCGGGCGCTATCGGATCACAGATGTCCGCGAAGTCGTACGTAAAGAAAACGCGGCTGAAATGTATGTCATTCTCGAGGAAGATGAGGATATTCTCCGGGAGAGGAGCTGACCATGGCCTATATCGAAGCGAACGGCCTGACCAAAGTCTTCACCGTCCGGAAAAAGCGTGAAAAAGGGCATCTGATGCGTGAAAAGCAGCAGATCACCGCTCTGGATAACGTTTCATTCCGTGTCGAAGAAGGTGAACTGGTCGGCTACATCGGTCCGAACGGTGCAGGAAAAAGCACTACAGTCAAGCTGCTGAGCGGCATTCTGACGCCCAGTGCCGGTACTGCATGCGTCAATGGCCTGGTTCCCTGGGAGAACCGCAAACAGCATGTGCGTGATATCGGCGTCGTATTCGGACAGCGCAGCCAGCTGTGGTGGGATGTGCCCATTGCCGACAGTTTCGCATTGCTGCGCGATATCTACCGCATACCGCTCTCTTCGTATACAAAGCGTCTTGAAGAACTGACGGATGCATTACAGCTGGAAAGCCTTCTGCGCACGCCGCTCCGGCAGCTGAGTCTGGGCCAGCGCATGCGTGCCGAACTGTGCGGATCGCTTCTGCACAGCCCCAAGTTGCTTTTTCTGGACGAGCCGACCATTGGGCTGGATGCCGTCAGCAAGCTGGCGCTGCGGGATTTCCTGCGTCATGAAAACAAAGAGAACGGTACGACAGTACTGCTGACGACTCATGACATGGAGGATATTGCCGCCCTTTGCAGCCGCGTGATGGTGCTTGGGCATGGTAAAAAACTGTTTGACGGCGCACTGAATGACCTGCTTGCCAGGTATGATACCAGCCGGATTGTATTCGTCCGTTATGACGAGAACGTCGCTCTTCCTTCTCTGCCTGAGCAGTGCACAACGGAACGGGACGGTGACGGATACCGTATTGTTTATGAGCCTACACAGGTGCCTACTTCCGTGCTGCTCTCCGCGCTCCAGGCAGCAGGTCCTATCCGTGAGCTGACAGCCCAGGCCCAGTCCATTGATCATCTGATTGCAAAAATGTACCGGGAGATGGACCTATGAGTTCCTATTTCTCGGTTTTTCGCATGCGCTGGAAGATGGAGTTGCAGTACCGCGGCGCCGTGATCGGCGGCGTGATCTGTCAGGTCTTTTTCGGCCTTATACTGATCTGCCTCTACCGTGCGCTGTATGCAGGCAAACCACAGACGATGCCGCTCGAGTCTGTCGTGACCTATGTATGGCTGCAGCAGGCTTTCTTCCGGATGGTACTGTCCAGTGACAGCGAGCTGACAGATAAGATCCGTACCGGCGCCATCGCCTATGATCTTTGCCGGCCACTGCAGCTTTACGGCTATTACTATGCGCGTATCATGGCACAGAAACTTCTGGGCAGTCTGCTCCGCGCGGCCCCAATGCTCGTGTTCGCCTGCCTGCTGCCGCGCGGCTACGGCATTTCGGCGCCCGTATCAGTCCCCGCTTTTCTCTGTGCAGTTCTGAGCCTGATGTCCGGTTTGCTGTGCGTCTGCGCCCTGGAAAACCTGACCATGGGTTTTACCATGCGCACGCTGGATGCGCGTGGTATGCAGGCACTGATGAATCTGCTCATGATGACGCTCTCGGGCAATATTCTGCCACTGACGCTCTTCCCAGACAGCTGGCAGCGCGTGATCACGCTTCTGCCCTATGCGCAGCTGCTCGACTCGCCGATCCGTCTGTATACCAGCCAGTATGCATGGACGCAGGCTCCGCAGATTATTTTCTTACAGGCCGTATGGCTCGTCATTCTCGTCTCTCTGGGACTCCTGCTCTGGCGTGCTAACCAGAAGCGTCTTGTAATACAGGGGGGCTGAGAGATGAATACGATCAAGCTTTACCTGCACTCCATGCGCATGCTGCTGAAAAGCCAGCTGCAATACCCCGCTTCCTTCATCATGCAAACCCTTGCGCAGCTGGTGATGGAAGGCGGCGAGTTCATGGCGGTCATCCTCATCGTGGACCGTTTTGACAAGCTGAATCAATGGATGCCCGGAGACCTGTTCTTCTTTTTCGGCATCATGTCAGTCACCTTCTACCTGACCGAATGCTTCGGGCGTGGTGTGACAGGCGCTTTCCCGGGCATGGTACGCGCCGGACAGCTGGATACGCTGCTGATACGTCCACGCGGCGTACTGACACAGGTCCTGTGCAGTGCTATCGATCCCCGTCGTATTTCCTGTATTGCAGTCGGTACGGCTGCATTGGTCATAGGCTGCCAAAGGAGCGCCGTGCAGTGGTCGCTGCTGAAAGTCCTGCTGCTGGGTGAATCGATACTCTGCGGGGCTTTCCTGATCTTGGGGCTGTTCCTGATTGAAGCGGTCTTCTGCATCTATTCTGTCAAGTCCGTAGAGCTTGTAAATGCCCTGACCTACGGCGGCCGCAGTGCATGCGAATACCCCATTGACATTTTCCCGCGCCCGCTGCGCTTTGTCTTCACAGTGATCGCGCCTTTCGCGCTCGTAATGCATGTTCCCGCCGCCTATATCCTGGGCAAGCCGCTCTTTGGCTGGCCTGCATGGGCAGCGCTTGTAACCCCGCTTGCCGGGATTGTGACGTTCGCTGTCATGTATCTGATTTTCTACCGTGCCATGCGGCACTACCGTTCTACCGGGAGCTGAGACAATGGCCGCCATTTCTGTTGAAGGCATCGTGATCAGGCGTGCCGATTACCGCGAAAATGACCGGATGCTGACCCTATTGACCCCGGGCGGGCGCATGGACGTGCTCGCGCGCGGCTGCAAACGTCCCAAGTCACCTCTTCTGCCCTGCAGCGAACTGTTCGCAATGGGGAATTATGAGCTCGCCGGTGCACACGGCCATGCAGTGGTAGCTTCTTGTCTGCTGCAGGAAAGCTTTTATAACCTGCGTCTGGATATGGACAGACTGTCCTGTGCCGCCTACATGGCAAACATTTGCGAAGCCACAGTACAGCCGGATGACAACGCGCAGCGTCCGTTCCTGCTGTTGGCACACGCTTTGAAGCGGCTGAACTTCCATGATGACCCGCCACGCGCGGTACTCAGTGTGTTCCTGCTGCATTATGCTATCGCCATGGGCTACAGGCCCCGTCTGAACCACTGCGTAAGCTGCGGCCAGGAAATGGAACAGCAGGGCGGCGCGCTTTTTGATATTGAGCAGGGTGGTGTGCTGTGCCCCGACTGTGCCGGACAGCTGACGCGCGGGATGGTACTGCAAGCTTCCGAGCTCAACTGGCTCCGCGAGGCGCGTGAAAAGGGCATCCGCTGCGAGCTTCCGCCCGAGAATGCCCCGCTATCGCTGCTGCAGGCATATCTCGAAGCACGGATCGAAAAGCATATACCTCCGCTCATGACAAAGCTCTGATAATATCGGCAATTAAAATGTCCTCCCCGTTTTTGACCACAAGGAGGACATTATTTT
>JAEEGL014066183.1_pt1 | contig 12747 bp, 8 predicted proteins | sample 9134231 | NCBI WGS metagenome assembly JAEEGL01 (sample SAMN16246548, study PRJNA631951) | gut metagenome | biome: gut microbiome; feature: rumen; material: fiber-attached | host: Bos | place: Iran: Karaj | collected 2018-10 | reverse complement strand
CTCGCGGGTGCGGAACGTAAAGTTGCCGGGCGTGATCTCATTGCGGAAGGACTTGCCGATCTGACCGATGCCGAACGGGATCTTTTTTCTGGAGGTGCGCTGCACGTTCTTGAAGTTGACGAAAATGCCCTGTGCGGTCTCGGGCCTAAGATAAACGGTATTCTTCGCGTCTTCCGTGACGCCCTGGAAGGTCTTGAACATCAGGTTGAACTGGCGGATGTCCGTGAAATTGTGCTTTCCGCAGCTCGGGCAGGGGATCTGCTCTTTTTCGATGTAATCGGTCATCTGCTCAGAAGTCCAGCCGTCGATGCTGTGCTCCGGCACGATCCCCTTTTCAGCCATATAGTCTTCGATGATCTTATCCGCGCGGAAACGCTCATGACACTCGCGGCAATCCATCAGCGGGTCGGAAAAGCCGCCCAGATGGCCTGATGCGACCCAGGTCTGCGGGTTCATCAGGATCGCGCAGTCGACGCCGACGTTGTACGGAGACTCCTGGATGAACTTCTGCCACCAGGCGCGCTTGACATTGTTCTTCAGTTCAACGCCGAGATTGCCGTAATCCCACGTGTTCGCCAGGCCGCCGTAGATCTCGGAGCCCGGATAAATGAAGCCGCGGCCCTTGCAGAGCGCGACGATCTTGTCCATTGTCTTTTCCATGGATGCTCTCCTCTTACTTCTTTTCCGATTTATAGATCACGACCACTTCGCGGCCGTTTCCGGGGACCTTCACACAGTTCCCCGATTCGTCATACTCGCCGCCCTGCGAATAGGCGACGATGTATCCATCGCCGTAGACGACAGCACGGAAGTTCACCGCGATATAGCGGTAAGTCCCGGCATCTTCCTTCTGGCACAGGTCGTTGATATTGATCTCTTTTCCCTTCGTATCCGTGTATGGCGTCGTCAGGATCGAGCTGTCAACAAGCGAGAGCGTCCCGGTATACATATGATCGCCGCCGCGCTTCAGTATCTCTTCGCCGTTATAGTTCATGTAGTCCCGGGCATTCGCGTATACCAGACGCTGGTCGAGGACGTTCTTGTCCGCGGCGCATTTGGCGATCGCGATCGGCACCGTGATCTCCGGTTCGAAGGTCGTTTCGCCTTCAAGGAGCGCGACCTCTTCCGGCTTCACGAATTCATGCGATCCGTTGTATTTGTCAATGTCCTCCTGCAGATAGCCCTTGAACTCCTCGGCGTCATACTTCGACGTATCAAAATCCGAGAACACGAGATCTTCGATCGCGAGATCGCGGAACAGATAAACGCTGTCCGTGAGTTCACCGAATGCGTTCGACGTGTTGTGCTTGCAGCCGGAAAGCACTGCAATGGCCAGTACCGGCAGCAGGATCGCTGCTAAAAAGCGTCTTTGTTTCATGGTTAAACGATTCCTTCTGTGATATTCGGTGCCTTGATGCACACAAAAACCTGATTATTTATTGTAGCGCAGCCGTGCCCCGTTTTCAAGGGGTTTTTCGGTGGCCGGCGGCTTGTTATGTCAAACCTGTTCCGCCAGGACCGACAGCATCTCGCGCGACTTCAGCGTACGATCCACGTTCGTTTCGTAAAGCCGCTCAATGACCGACGATATCTGACCGTATGCTTCGGTGCTGAGTGAAAACGTATACAGTTTCGGAGACGGTGTTGCAAGGATGAACCTGAGGGCATACAGCGCGCTCCTGGAAAGGGGATAGCCCGATGCATGCGCATCGTCAAGCCTTGCTCCCGCCTTTTCTGCGCAGTCAGCGCACACGACGTTCATCATCGAGGGCAGAAAAACACCTTCCGCCATCTCTTCGCTGCACCTTACGCACGTTCCGAAGTCCGGCACGACACCTTCCAGCGCCTGGATCTTCAGTTCAAAGACTCTCCGGACCAGCCTGTCCGGAACATTCGGGTTGAGCAGGGCTCTGAGACTGTAGTACAGAAGTTCCAGCACATCTGATGCCGGGGCATTCTCATGAGTGAAATAACCGGCAAGTTCCAGGAAATAGCAGCCGTACGCGTATTTCGCCATGTCCTTCGAAAGATCCTCGAAGTACTCGGCAATGTCGCCTTTATGCACCGTGAACGCGCTTTTCCCGGGATGCACCTCAAAGGTCCCGAAAGCGAACGGACGCGTCGCGGCGACCATGGAAGACGTCGGCTTCCTCGCCCCGCGCACAAACGCCGATATTTTGCCCATCTCCTTCGTCAGCAGCAATACGCGCCTGTCCGCTTCACCCATCGGCATCGAAGACAGCACGATCCCCGTGACCTCCATCGAATCAGTCATCCGTTTTCCAGATCCTTGTTCTCAAAATACCCGAAATTCTTCAGCATCGCGTCGGAATCCCGCCAGTTCGGACGGACCTTGACGAACAGTTTCAGGTTCACACGCTCTTCAAGCAGCGTCTCCGCGTCGATTCGCGCGTCATGCCCAATCGATTTGATCATGGACCCGCCCTTGCCGATGATGATCCCCTTGTGGGATTCGCGCTCGCAGGTGATGACCGCTTCGATGTCCCACATGCCGTTTTTGCGCTGCTTCATCGACTCCGTCGTCACGGCGATGCCGTGGGGGACCTCATCCTTTAAGTTCCGAAGAGCCTTCTCACGCACGATCTCGGCCACGATCTGCCGTACCGGCTGGTCGGTGACCGTCTCCTCATCGTAATACAGCGGTCCCTCCGGCAGCAGTTCGAAGATCGCGTCGACGACCTTTGACGTATTGACCGACCGGAGCGCGGAGACCGTCAGGATCTTCGCGTAGTCCATCAGATCCTGATACGCTTCGACGGTCTGCCGGACCACGTCCTTTTCGACCGTGTCCGTCTTGTTCACGATCAGGATGACAGGAGTCTTTATTCCTTTCAGTTTCTCGGCGATCTCCGTGTCGGTCCTGCCGACGTACGGCTCCGGCTCGACAAGCCACAGGATCACGTCCGCCTCGGGGATCGTCCTGTTCGCTTCCTTCACCATGTAATCGCCGAGCTTCGTCTGCGCCTTATGCAGGCCAGGCGTATCCAGGAACACGATCTGCCCGCGCACGTCCGTATAGACGGTCTGGATGCGGTTTCTGGTCGTCTGCGGCCTGTTTGCGGTGATCGCGATCTTTTGTCCGATCAGATGATTCATCAGCGTCGACTTTCCGACGTTCGTGCGTCCGATGATGCTGACAAAACCTGATTTCGTATTGCTCATAATACTCTCTGCTCCTTAGGAAAGGTTCTCAAGCACTTTAAACAGTTCTTTCGCCTCTTCCAGTTTCTGCTGCGAACCGACCGTGCATCGAGCCTCCTGTGAAAGGACGGCCTCGATGAGCGGCGCAAGGGACCGCAACGCTTCCGTGCTGCAAGAGAGCACCTCGTCCCTCTCTTTCTGGACGTCTTCATCCGTCCTGCCCGTCAGATACATGGCAAACGAGCGCGCGCCCTTCGCGGAAGGATTTAACGGGGCATCCAGATCGGAAACGGTTCCGATGATGTATTTCGACATGTCGCGTTCGTCCAGTTCAAGGGTCTGCAGGTATTCCGGGATCCTTTCATAGATGCCGTAGGAATCCTTTAAATTCGGGTCCCGGTAGGATGTGAAGGCCAGTTCCCCGTTTGACCGCACGAGCGCGCTGCAGCCGTACGCGCCGCCCTTGACGCGCAGGTTTTGCCACAGATACTCGCTGCTCATCAGCGTTCTGAATACAAGAAGCGCTCCGCTGTAGCAAAAGCCTTCCTCTCTGTAATTCCCGCCGCAGGCGTTGTACTGGACCTGGGAGGCCGTCGTAAAGCCTTCGTTCAGTTTTTCCATGACGTATCCGCGGTTCTTTTCCGTTCTGACACAGTCTTCTCCTTCCGGAAGCGTCTTCAAAAAGCCGCTTGCCGAGGACGCGATCCGCTGATACGCGCTCTCTTCAGCAGTCAGGGAGATCAGCGCGCCGTTCTGCCTGAAGATCGCTTCGCACAAACTGTTCAGTTTTCTTATAAGCGCGTCCTTCTCTTTGTCGAAATGCTTTACAAGGCCGGTCAAGAAGCGGAAGAAGCCGACGCCCGTCAAATCGTCGTCCTCCTTCGCCTGCTGAGACGAATACGACAGCACGCGCTTCGCGGCAGTCGCATTGCCGCCCGAGACCATGTTCTGCTGCATCTGCGTCTGGATCTCCGAGAGGATCTCCTTCAGCCGCTTGCCGTCAGAGAAGTCCGTGCGCGACGTGACCTCGCTGACGAGCTTAAACGCGTCCTCCGTGTTGTTGTACAAAAACTTCACGCGGATCGAGAACTGTTCCTGCACGTTTTCGGGATCATGATACCGGCAGAAGGTCGCAACGTCATAGGACAGGCCGCCGGTCTTCAGGCCGATCTCGTCGTTCAGATCCCGGTAGGTATATCCGTCCGTATCCATCTGCGTGAAGAGGTTTTTCAGCACAGGCAGATACTTCAGATCTTCCGTGGCGATATGGCCGAGCGGAAAACGGATGTCGACATAACCGATGCCAGACGTCACAAGATCATGGAAGATGACTGTGGTGCTGCCGAACGTCCGCACGTCGTTTAAGGACTTCTGCGCCTGTCTGTCAATGTCCGAGACCGACAGCATCGGGACCGAGCACAGCGCTTCAAACGTGTCAGGCGTTTCCTGGTATGCCTTCAGTTCCTTTGTTTCTCTGACGATCTTTGCGATCGCATCATCCGAAAGAGACGCTTTATATGCAGCCAGTTTCCTTCCGAGCGCTTCGTCGCGCTCTTCGTTCAGTCCCTTAACGGGAGAGACCGACACGTACGACGCATGCGTGTTGTTTAACAGGTATTCTTCCGCAAGACGCTCGAACCAGTCCGTCTCAACATGCTTTTTCAACTCGCCGAAAGGCGAATCGAACGCAAGGTTCTGCATGGGCGCAAGATCGTCGTGCAGCCAGGTGCCCATCGCGGTCAGCATGTAGACCAGTCCCTTCGGCACTCGTCCGTAATCCGCCTCGCGCAGGGAAAACTCGATATTGTTGATGCCGGCGAGCAGCGTCTTCTTCGAAAAGCCCGATGCGATCTCATCCTTCAGCGCACGGTCGATGACTGACGCGAATTCTTCTTCCTTTCCGGCTGGTCCCCCTTTTGCGACGATGTCAAAGAAAGGCTGCCGGTAGCCCGATTCGTAGCCGCCGTAGATGTCGGTTGCGAGGCCGGCATCCAGAAGCGCCTGTCTGACGGGAGCGCCGGGGGCATTTAAAAGCGCGTAGCTTAAGACTTCGAACGCAAGTGATTTCACCGGATCGGAAAGTTCCCCTACGACCTTTCCGAGCGCGTAGAAGTGATCCTCCGGGTCGCCCTCGGAGATCGAATACTCCGCATCGACGTGCACGGGCGCCTCAAAAGCTTTTTCCTCCGGGATGTCCGTCTTCGGGTCGATCGCGTCATACCGGCTTAAGTAAGCCTCATCCAGCCACTCCAGGCGTTCCACCATGTCCATGTTGCCGTACCTATAGATGTAGGAATTCGACGGATGATAATAGCGCTTGTGGAATGCAAGAAAATCTTCGTACGTCAGTTCCGGAATACGCTCCGGATTGCCGCCGGAATCGCGCGCATACGTCAAATGCGGGAACAGGCTGTGCGTGATCGTGTCGTAGACGATCTCGTCCGGGTCCGAATATGCGCCGCGCATTTCGTTGTAAACGACGCCGTTGATCTTTAATTCGCTTTCGGGGCTTTCCATCTCATAGTGCCAGCCCTCCTGCCTGAAGATCTTCTCGTTCGTGTAGATGTTCGGATGCAGGACCGCGTCCATGTAAACGCCCATCAGGTTCTTGAAATCCTGATCGTTGCAGGAGGCGACCGGATAGACCGTCTTATCAGGGAAAGTGATCGCGTTCAGGAACGTGTTCAGCGAGCCTTTCATCAGCTCGACGAACGGGTCCTTCACGGGATATTTCTCCGAGCCGCACAGCACCGAATGCTCCAGGATGTGCGGCACGCCCGTGTCGTTTTCCGGCGTCGTCTTAAAGCCGATCGAGAAAGCCTTGTTCTCGTCGTCCGATTCGATCAGAAAAAGTCTTGCCCCGGACTTTTTGTGGCGGAGGATGTATCCTCGTCCGCCGATCTCGGAAAGATCCTGTTCCTGAAGCAGTTCGTAAGTGTTCGGGATGTTCATGCGTCATGCCTCTTTTCTTAAGATGTCGTACATATCCGGGGAAACCGAGAACCGCACATGCAGCGACTGCTTCGCGTGTGGCGCGCTCTCCATCGGATTCCCTTCGTCGTCCCGGATCTCCAGGACTTTTGTTTCGATATTCCTTCCGTCGTGGGAGAGGATCGTAAGCGCGTCGCCGACGGAAAACTTGTTCTTCTGCGTCATTTTGATCAGGCCGTCATCGTCGAAGCCCTCCGACATGCCGATATAGACGGCGCCGGTCTCATAGGTCGCGGAATCGTATATCTGGTCGTTTTCCGTGGGCTTTCCGTAAAAGAATCCTGTCGTATAGGGACGGTGCGTGCATTTTTCGACTTCCTTGCGGTACCATTCACGGTGCGCTTCGTACACGTCCTCCCCTTCCGAAAGCGCGTCCAGCGCAAGACGGTATGCCCGCGTCACCGTCGCCACGTAAAGCGCGGTCTTCATGCGTCCTTCGATCTTTAAGCTGTCCGTGCCGGTCTTCAGAAGATCCGGCAGCCTGTCGATCATGCACAGGTCCTTCGAATTGAAAATGAAGGTCCCGCGTCCGTTCTCTTCCACCGGGAAGTATTCGCCCGGCCGCGTCTCTTCGACGACCGCATATTTCCAGCGGCAGGGATGCGTGCATTCGCCGTGGTTCGCGTCGCGCCCTGCAAGGAAGTTCGACAGAAGGCACCGGCCCGAATAGCTGATGCACATCGCCCCGTGCACGAAGGTCTCGATCTCCAGTTCCTTCGGCACCTGCCGCCGGATTTCGGCAATTTCCTGAAGTGAGAGCTCTCTCGCGGCGACGACGCGTTTCGCGCCTGCCTGCCACCAGAACAGATAGGTCTCATAATTCGTATTGTTCGCCTGCGTCGAGACGTGGACCTCGATCTCGGGACAGACCTGCTTCGCGATCGCAAAGACGCCCGGGTCTGAAATGATCAGCGCGTCCGGCTTCACTTCCTTCAGGTCATGGAAGTACTGCCGGATGCCTTCCAGATCGGCGTTGTGAGCCAGGATATTGGCCGTTATGTAGACTTTGACGCGGCGGGCGTGCGCGAATGCCACGCCTTCCCTTAATTCGTCCAGAGTGGCGTTTTTCGCCCCAGCGCGAAGGCCGAAGGCTTCTCCGCCTATGTAAACGGCGTCCGCGCCATAAAGCACGGCCACCTTTAAAACTTCCAGATTGTTTGCCGGAACCAGCAGTTCGGGGATCTTCATCGTCTTTATTCCTTATTTGTCATGCTTCCCTCTGCGGGGATCGTCTTCTTTGCCGTAAAGCCGCCGTCTTCAAGGGCTGCCTCTTTCTCTTTTCGCGTCAGTTCCCGGTACATCCGGATCGCGAGCGGGAGCGCCAGGCAGAACGCGAATACGTCCGCCACGGGCTGCGCAAGATACACGCCCCGGATGTGCTCCTCAAATAGCGAAGGCAGCACCAGAACGACCGGGATAAACATCAGGCCCTGCCGGGCGACGGCTAAAAGCGTCGCGCCGACGACGCGGCCGATGTTCTGATACAGCATGTTCGTCATCGTGACGATCGCCATCAGTGTCAGCGTGCAGGCCTGGCAGCGCATCGCGACGGTGCCGTAGCGTATGACGTCCGGATCGTCACGGAAAACGGCGACCAGCTGCGGCGCGAGTGAAAATGCAAGACACGATTCAATGAACAGCGCCGCGAGCCCGACCTTCAGACAAAAAACGTAGGCGTGCTTCACACGGTCATACTTCTTAGCCCCGTAATTAAAGCCACAGATCGGCTGGAATCCCTGCCCAAAGCCTAAGAGTGCTGAGAACGCGAAGGCCATGACCTTCGAAACGACTGAGAACGCGGCGATCGCGGCATCCGACTGGGAAGCAGCCACGGCCGCGCCGGCAGCCGTGTTCAGGCAGAGCGTCGCGACGGACTGAAGGCTCTGGCGGAACAGCGAAGGCGTGCCGCCGACCGCGATGTTTTTCAGGTTTTTGAGAGTCGGCCGGAAATTCTTAAGACGGATCTTCAGGCTGTCCGACCTGAGCGTCCCGATGTAGAGGATCGCGCAGCTTGTGATCTGCGAAACGACCGTCGCCGTTGCGGCGCCCGCGACCTCCATCTTAAAGACGAAGATGAACAGCGGGTCGAGGCCCCAGTTTAGGACAGCACCGGAAACAAGTCCGATCATTGAAACGAAGGCGTTGCCCTGAAACCGCAGTTGGTTGTTCAGCACACAGGACATGCACATGAACGGCGCGCCGATCAGGATGATGCGGAAATAGTCCGATGCGTAGCGGATCGTCTGATCCGTGACAGCGCCTTCACGCGCGCCTAAAACATGCAGCACCGGACCGGCAAACAATGTGCCTGTAAGCAGGATCACTCCGCCGAACAGGAATGCCAGAATGTTTCCGGTCGCGGCCATTTCCTCCGCTTCCTTCTCCTGCTTTGCGCCGAGCGCTCGGGAGATGTAATTTCCAGATCCCTGTCCGAAGAAAAAGCCGAATGCCTGGATGATCGTCATGACGGGGAAGATCAGACCGACGCCGGCAGTCGCTGCCGTACCGACCTGCCCGACAAAAAAAGTGTCGGCAATATTGTAAAACGCCGTCACGAGCATGGAGATGATCGTCGGGACCGCGAGCTCGATCACGAGCTTCTGTACCGGCTGAGTCGTCATCTTCGTGAACTTGACAGCTTTCAGTTCCTCCGGTGTTTTTCCTTCCGTTGTTTTTCTTCGCATCTTCTCTCCCGCATCGAAACGAACTGGCGGACCTTTGCCGGAACATCTCCAGCACATGGCCATAGATAATGTTATTATATATGGGAATTGGCGTCTTGGCAACATTCCGCGCCTCTTGATTTTCATCTTCCGGTTCTGTAAGATAGAATCATCAAAACAGGGAGGTGCCGCATGATCGGACAGACTTATCCTTCAGAATTGCAAACGTACAAAGATCCCGAGACAGGCAGAACGATCCGCCAGCTCACGCAGGGGCCCTACGAGAACTATCATCTCTATTTCACGGACAATTCCTTTACGCTCGGGGACAAGGAGATCTACTTCATGTCGAATCGTCCGCACGCCGGGACCGAGATCTTCAATTTCTGCAAAATGGATCTTGAGACCGGCATTATCACGCAAGTGACGGATGAACCGGACGGGATCCTTACGCTGAATCATACGAAATGCCCGGATTCCACGATCCTCGTCTATATCGTCGGCCGGCAGCTGAAAAAGCTGGATACCGTCACCGGCGAGCTCTCGGTGATCTATGAAGCGCCGGAGGGCACGACGATCTCGTCGCCCTTCATCAGCCCGGACAAGAAGACTGTCGGCATCATCCGCTCCGAACGGCTGGACAAATATAAAAACGCCGCCAATTACGGCGGCTTCAGGGAGAGCTTCTATCTGATCAAACGGTCCTGGGTGATCCTCGTCAACCTGGACGGCACAGGCTGCAGGACCATCGTCCGTGACTCCTGCTGGTGCAACCATTTCCAGTTCTCGCCGCTCGATCCGAACATCGCGCTTTTCTGCCACGAGGGTCCGTGGAATCTCGTCAATCAGCGCATGTATCTGGTGGACTGTACGAGTCTGGAGATCACGCCCTGCTTCCGTCAGGAAAAGGATGACTGCGTCGGGCACGAATTCTGGACGCGCGACGGCTATATCTTCTTCGACAACCGCGGAAAAGGTCATGACGGGACGATCACCTCGAACCGCGTGCAGATCTTCGAAGGCGAAGTCGACGAAAGCGCAGCTTACGTCGGGCTTGCGGATTCCAAAGGCAATGTTTTAAAGACGATCCCGATGCCCTATTACTGCAACCATTATCATGCGAACAACGACAATACGCTATTAGTAGGCGACCAGACGGATCATCTCGTGCTGATAGACATTCATGACGAACAACACCCGGCGATCAAGCCCCTCTGTAATCACGGGACGAGCTGGACATATCAGCGGACGCACTGCCATCCTACGTTCTCCTGGTCCTGCGATCAGATCCTGTATACGTCCGACCGGGACGGTGTGTGCAACATCTATTCGATCGGTTACGACGACTGATAAAGTAAAGCGGCGGTAATAATTGTCTTGACGCTGCATTTTTCGATCAGCCCTGTCTCTGTGCGCATCATGCAACGCAGCAGACGCGTCTTTTTTCTTCCGGACCTTCCGGATGATTACTTCATGACGATAAGCGCAGTAATTATTGAAGTCTGAATCGACGGTCGCAACGATCCATGCCCCGGTCCACTGAACACATAACCCGAATTCTCTCATTTAGTATCCAACAGTCTGTTCTGAGATTCGCTCACCTGATTTCTACAGTTCCTTGACAATCCATTGCCACCCCGATTTACTGAACATATCCCTTTGCTTTCAGCATATCGTACGGCATGACCATCATGTTCTCCCCAGCGGTTTCAGGCAATTCCGTATAATATACGTAATGCAATACATAATAAGATCCTGTCTGCCAGATGCTTACCGTAACATTCGGAGGCAGCTGATCTGCCAAAGACTCGATCCTGGCTGCAGCATCATTCCCGCAAAAGAACAGATGATTCTCAAATTCTCCCGTCAGCCGGTCACTCACCTCGAAACGTTTTCCTCCAGAAGTCGGTTCGGAAATCAGAAACAGATTATTGCTTCCTCTTTCTGCTTCCCATAATCCCAAACGACTTCGGTGCAGCCACAGAAGCACTGCATCTTCATCAGAAGCATAATTGCAGATCAGTCTGTTTACATTGCCATCTGATGTTTTCCACGAATACAATTCCTGCATCTCAAGGCTATCCGCACCCACTTTTCGAATTGCCCTTTTCCAGCTCGTTCCATACAAGCCAATACCTGCGCCAATGATCACCAATGTCAGAAGTATAATTATATAACTTGTCTTTTTCATAACCGTACTCACCTCACTGTTCGCATGAACTGGACTGGTAGTCTATTTTGTAGTGGGCTTTTATGCCATATGCTTACTCGCCCGACAGCTCTTTTTCTTCCTTCCCGAGTTCTCTCTCCAGTTCTCGAAACGGCCGATCAATCCGTCCTCCATCTGTGGTTCTTTTTTCACTATGCCCTTTTCTTCAGCACATCAATCATCATTATATTACCTATCTCCGTTTACCGGTCAACTCTGCCTCCGGGGCCTCCGCGTCATAGAATGCGCTCATCGACTCAGACGATCACTGCTTCGTTTGAAGGTATTTGACCGCGTATTCCCTGGCAAAATCCAGATCGCAGCATGACAGATAATCCACTCCTCGGTCCACCGGCGTCAGTATCAGGCCTGTTTCGCTGTTTCGTGCTGCTTCCGAATCCCTGTCTGAAACAAAGGCGTAAAACAGACGTCCGACGTCCGTATCCTTTAGAAGGATCAGCACATCTTCCAGCCTGGTGTCCCTGTAAGCAGACAGATTCGCATAGACAAAGGCACGAAGTCCGCGGTCGGCAGCCGGATCCATGTACCAGCCGCTTTCCATTTCTTTTTCATAGGCGCCGAACGCGCCTTCCAGTTTTGAACCCGAACGCCTCTCAAAACGGATCCGTATATCGGGATATGCAAACCGATCTCCGCCTTCATCCAACTGTTTCAGCGCGTTTTGGTAAGTCTCCCACCAGTCTCCGCTCACGACGGACGTATCAGCGTTTTCGATGTACTCGTACCCAAATGTCGAGTTGGTTAACGGAAGCCCCCTTTCTGCCGTTCCGTTCCTGAACAGCGGCAGGATCCCCCACATGAACGGATTCATCTGGTCGGGATTTGGGTAGTCCGCATTCCCTGTATAGACCAGGCCGTTTGGAGCCGTCGCCCGGCTGATCATTTCCTGCCAGCCGTCAACAGGCCAATCCTTATCCGGGATGCGGTATGCATCCAGGAGATTGCCCGAGTAACCCGGGGTAATGGCTTCCTGATCATGAAAACAGAGCCAGTTCTTCTCTCCCTGGTCTGTTTCAGCCCACCATTCGCACCTGCCCGGAATGCAAAGATAATCACCCTTGATCCGATACTCACCTGTGATCGGCAGCGTAGAAACATACAGGGATTCTATGGGCAGATACTCCGCCCTCATCACCTTGAAACTGTAAACGACATAACCCGGCCCTCTGTAATAAGGTGCATCTGATGTATGATGTCTGTTGTCATAATCCGCCATGTCCGAGAGCAGCCTGTCTTCATCCACATCCATCATGGTCAGGATATATTCATCTACAAACTCGAGTTCGACCGGATTTCCATCCGAATCCTTATACTGCCCCTTTACATGATACAGATAAAACCCGTTGGGGATCTCCATGCTGATCCCCAGAGAAGAAATGTCATAATTCCTGCCGGTCAGTTTGTTCGCCTCCTTTTCATCGGTACCTGAAAGGACATCCGGAAGGCGGTCTGTTGTTCTGACCTTCGTTTTTCCCGGATAAGCGCTCCAGAGCACACGGGAGTATACTTCAGGATCTTTTTCCCATGCGTCCTCCGTGATGCTCTCCCGCCAGATCTGCCTGATATCATTCGTACTGAAGGTTAATACCGCCGGAGCCTCAACTGCGGTCTCCTGTGTTTCGTCCGATGCGGGCGATTCGGAAGCAGATGGTGCAGAAAGGCTCTCAGTCTCATTGGAATCCGTGCTCTTATATGATACCG
>JAEEGL013159153.1_pt1 | contig 12747 bp, 15 predicted proteins | sample 9134231 | NCBI WGS metagenome assembly JAEEGL01 (sample SAMN16246548, study PRJNA631951) | gut metagenome | biome: gut microbiome; feature: rumen; material: fiber-attached | host: Bos | place: Iran: Karaj | collected 2018-10 | reverse complement strand
TCGGACCGCACTGGTCCCGGGGATGGATCATTGAGGACTGTGAAGTCAGCAACAGCCGCTGCTGCGGTATTTCCCTGGGTAAGTACCTGGATCCCGAAAACGACATGTATTTCTTCCATAAAAAGGTCAAGAGCCCTACCCAGATGGAGCGGGACGCGGTTTGCCGCGGACAGTATCACGGCTGGCTGAAGGAAAAGGTGGGCGGCCATATCATCCGGCGCTGCAATGTGCATCATTGTGAACAGACCGGTATTGTCGGCCGTATGGGCGGCGTGTTCTCAACGATTGAGGACTGCCATATCCATCATATCTGTACAAGCCAGCAGCTTGGCGGCGCTGAGACTGCCGGCATTAAACTGCACGCGGCAATTGATGTGACGATCCGGCGCAACCATATCCATAACTGTATCATGGGCGTGTGGCTGGACTGGGAGGCACAGGGAGCCCGAATCAGCCAGAACCTGATGCATGACAACTGCCGGCCGGAGGGACGGGAACAGGCCCGCGGGGCGATGTTCTCCACCGATGTCTTCATTGAAGTCGGTCACGGTCCCACGCTGATCGACAACAACGTGCTGATGAGCCCGGTCAGCATCACGATCCCCTCTGAAGGCATCGCCTGCGTGCATAACCTGATCCTGGGCGGTTTCAGCCTGATCAACAGCGGTGTGGACAGTGTTGTGAACGGACAGCGGGAGCCCCGTTATACGCCTTATCATATCCGTCACCGGACAGAGGTAGCCGGCTTTATGACCATCCTGCACGGCGATGACAGGATCTACAACAACCTCTTCATCCAGGCTTATCCGATCCAGGATAAGGAAAGGAAACCCTCTGACGCTGAATACCAGACAGTGGGCACGGCGCCCTTTGATATCTTCCCGACCTATGAGGAGTGGTTCGCACCTTTTGTTCCCGGCGCAAAACCCGATATGGGCGCCCTGGCGAAAGTGCATTTCGGACACCTGCCGGTCTGGGTTGACGGCAATGCCTACTTCGGCGGAGCCACCGTATGCAAGCATGAAAAGCATAAGCTGTCTGACAAACGGTCCAAGGTGGCGATCGCACTGGAGGAGAAGGACGGAAAGTACAGCCTGAAGACCAATGTGTACACGAAACTGAAGGATTTTAAAGACGGCATCATCTGTACAGAGACACTGGGCAAGGCATTTGAACCCGAACAGCGGTTTGAAAACCCGGACGGAACGGATATCGTGTTCGACCGCGACTACTTCGGCAATCACCGGGGAACCGAAACCATTCCCGGACCTTTTGCCAGCGCCGAAGACGCGGAGAAGATCCTGTACTGAGAAAAAAAAACATGAGAAAAGCCCCCGCTGACGCGGGGGCTTTTGGTATGCCCGGCAAGATTCTATCTGATATAAAATATAAAGTAGAATATAAGAGTGTTATATAAGATTATATGAATAGCAACGGGATGAAGGAACTGACGGATCGACTGAGCCATCATATGAAGACATGGGGCCTGAGCCTGGAAGACGCCATGAGGGAGATCGTTGCGGGCGGACTGATTTTCATACATTTGAGGCAAAGATTCTTATGGACAATGAACCGAAACTGATAGCTGTGGTAGTCAGGTATTCAAACAACATTAACAAATATAAAGCACATAAGCTGTATATGCCGGGCGTTACTGTGGTGGATATGGATAAAAAACAAAGAAACAGAGGAGGCAACCATGCCAACAGGTAAGCCCGCCGACACGCACAACTCTGTTTCCACAGGCGCTGTGGCCGGTTCCAAGGCCATAGACACAGGCAACAAGGAACAGGCAGAAACGCCTACTACATCTGATATTGTAAATGACATGGCAAGCCTTGTCAAACAGGATCAGGAGTATGAGGACGCGGCGAACCGCGGCGATGTTATGAAGACCATAGGAATGCTGCAGGATAAGATGCCAGACACCCAAGGCATTATTCTATTTATGTCGCCCGAGTGGGACGTGAGAGAAACTGTTAAAGCAGCGTGGCTTTTAAAAGTCGCGGATCCGGAGACTATTGCTACAGCAGACGGAGGTGCAGGACGAGGGTGTTGGTGGATATGTATGCGGACTGGTTCGGTGAGACTGACTACCGTTCTGACTACCACAGGTCATTAAATGGCTCTTCATATTATTATAAAACAACGTAAAAAACCGGGAAGCATTTAGTAAATGCTCCCGGAAGTGTATGCCCGGCAGGATTCGAACCTGTGACCTTCAGAGTCGGAGTCTGACACTCTATCCAACTGAGCTACGGGCACTCAACGCGGGATATTTTATCCTTTTCGGGACAGATTGTCAAGGCTTGGTTTTCAGGATAATCCAGTAAAAACGGGGCACAAAGGATCTTACACGCGTTTGCGAAGGGTTCCGCCGATTTCAAAGGCTGTGGTATCGCCGACCTTTCCGCTGAGACGGTATTCGCTGTCCTTCAGGATGCGGTGCAGGGTCACAACGTGACCGGGAAGCACTTCGTGATTGTAGTTCAGGATGATATGCTCCGGTTCGTATTCCGTCATGATGTCAACCCCCAACGTGTTGCAGAGCCAGTCCGCGTAGCGGGTGTTGTTAACGTGGCCGTTGACGTCCAGGTCGGTATAGACCGGACGGTATTCGCTGACAAATTCTTCTCCCTGGAGATTGCCGACTGTGGCGGGCAGGTTCATGGGAACAGAAAGATCCTTGTTGTCCGGGATCAGCTTTCCGACATCCCCGGGCGGCAGCATACGGCGGGTAACCACATCCAGCAGGAGCCAGAGGGTACCGGCCTTGCCGATCATTTCGCCATGGGCATCCGTAAAGATATAGTACCTGGGGAAGAAGCAGATCCGGGTCGGGGTTGGGAAGGTATGGACTGTAATCTGCTCACCGACAGAGGGATAACGGTCCATATGCAGCTCGCACCGGGCGATCACCCAGACCATATTTTTTCTGATCAGTTCATCCCGGCCGCAGCCGAGCAGAATGCTGTGGGCGCCGGCGGCATCCTGCATGGTTTCCAGAATGGCACTGGGACGCCATTTTTCATTCAGGTCGCAGTCCCTGGGCCGCAGGGTAAAAGTTTCATCATATGTGTTATACATGGTTTACCTCCGGGTTCCCTTTTCCAGGGAGTGAAGATAGTCTGTCAAGTCCGTGAAAGGATCAAGGGGGGAGTCTTTTTTCAGGTAAAGGGGATGATGCGGGTGGCCCGCCTTGCTTCGGGGACCGGCCGTGAACCAGCGGGATCCGTGGCGGCTGCCCACAGCGGCCATATCCAGAACACAACAGGGAAGGTAGGGCCGCTTTTCGATGATGGATCCCCATGCTGCCCACAGGTCCGGCGGGGCCGGAAACTGAGAGAGAAGCCAGTCAAAAGCCTTCATGTTTTCCCGGTGGAGTACAGGATTGAGTTCCTTTTCCATATCATCCGGATCTGTAGCGCGCTGGGCATAAACATTGAACATCACAAAGGAATCATATCCGTTATGCAGCGCGATGCGCTCAGCTGATTTCAGGGTGTTGTCCAGCCGGTCCGGAATGGCTGTGGAAGGATTGATTCCGATACAGACAAGCGGATGGGATCCCCTTGTGCCCAGGATATACCGGTATTCACTGTAGTGATCCGGCACATAAATCCAACGGCTGCGGTCAAAATCCGCGGCGGTAGGAATGAGCGCCTCCTCAAAAGGAAGGACTCCGGCATGAACTGTATCAGATGAGGGTATGTGGCGCATAATCAGGAAAGGGGACGGATCAGGATCAGGGGAGTGAGTTCATCACCCTGGCCGGAGGGATTGTCTGCCATGGCGTCCTGGATCTCCTCATCGGTCAGCGGGAAGTCTTCGCACTTGCCGAGCTGATTCTGGTCGATATCGTTGGCATCCATCAGTACAACGGGAATGCCGGTATCCTTTTCAAGCTTGTTGCAGAGTTCCACCGGATTCGGAGGATTGATGAGGGCAAGCTCTTTATACCGGTCAAAACTGGAACGGAAATAGAAGCCGTCTATGCCGGCAACGCCTTTTCCGCAGATCTTGTAGAAAAGGCCGTGAACGCCGAAGGGACGGGTAATGGCGCTGACCACCGCGGCAAAGAGCACCCGGGGCAGGCCGCACATATCAATGACCAGCTGAAGCTTGTAGGGCTCATGCATGCCGACGCCCGTTTCGTTGATGCCGGCAAAAGGCGCAAGCTTCCTGGCCCAGAAGCCCGGATGGACTTCTTCTTTGGTTTTGACGTTTTTGGTACACATAGCCATGACCTTGGCGCCGAAGGAAAGAACATCCCCGTCCTGCGCCAGGGGCAGGACGTAACGGCGGACCAGTTCAGCCTGGTCTTCCCCCACTTCGACAAAATGGGTCTGGATGGCAAAGCGGTCATACCGGCGGCCGTTTTTCCCCGTCAGCGTTCCGCGGTCGAAATAGACGATCCCGTCTTTCTCACGACGCTGATCATCCAGGTTTCTGGAAGGAATGATGCCCATAAACCGACACCTCCGAACATGTTTTGTATCCGGTAATTCATTATAGTTACATAGCTATAGTATGTCAATGCGGGGATACGCGGTATATATTGTGCTTTTAACGGAACTGGGGTATAATAAATCAGTTGTGAACGCGAAAAGGGAAACCGGTCGCAACGATTTCAGGACATACCGCACATACTGTACAGACCGGCGGTTGTGAAAGGATGAACAGGCAGATGGAAAAACGCGCGGCGGAACAGGCAGTGATCCTGATCCCTTCGCTGGAGCCGGATGAGAAACTTCCGGCCTATATCCGTAAACTGAAGGAAGGCGGATTTGCCCATATTGTGGTGGTGGATGACGGATCGGGAGAAGCGTACCGTCCCATCTTTGATTCCGTTGACGCGGTGGAAGATACGGTGGTCCTTCGCCATGAGGTGAACAAAGGCAAAGGCGTTGCCCTGAAGACCGGGTACCGGTATATCATGGAAAACCTGCCGGATATCTCCGGAGTCATCACAGCGGATGCAGACGGGCAGCACACCGTTACGGACTGCCTTCGCCTTGCCGATGAACTGGAACAGGGCAGGCGTGCCCTTTATCTCGGAAGCCGGGATTTTAACCTGGAAAGTATTCCGCCCAAAAGCAGGAGCGGGAATAAAATCACCTCCAGAATCTTTCAATTACTATACGGACAGTATCTGCCGGATACGCAGACCGGCCTGCGGGCGTTCCGCAGGGAGGAGCTCCCGTTTATGCTGGAAGTGGAGGGAGAACGGTATGAGTATGAAATGAAAGTGCTCATTGCCTGTTCCCGGGCCAGAATCCCGATGATCCCTGTCGAAATAGAGACAATCTATGAAAACAATAATGAAGGGACACACTTCCATCCGATCCGCGACAGCTGGCGTATTTACAAGGTGATTCTCGGAAGCTTTATCAAGTTTATGGCTTCCAGCCTGAGCTGCTGGGCCGTTGACCAGGGCCTCTTCAACCTGCTGAATGTTGTTATTTTTGCCAACGCGGAAAAGAAAAGTGCCTCCATTATCCTGCTCAGCACGGTCATCGCGCGCGTGATCAGCGCCACGATGAATTACCTTATCAACCGGAACATTGTTTTCAACGGAAGGGGAGACGCAAGGAAGTCTTTCCTGCGCTATGTCGTTGTATGTGCGGGCATCATGTTCCTCAGCGCGGCCGGCACGTGGCTTCTGGGACTGATCGGCATGAGCAGTACCGTGGCGAAACTGATTACGGACCTGGTCCTGTATTTCGTCAGCTATCGTGTTCAGGAACGATGGGTATTTAAGGAGGACGTGACGCATGAGTGAAAAACTCTTTGAGTTTTCCGGCGTGACGGTAACGGTGACAGGGGTATACGGAACCCTGTCGGTGGTTGTGCTGCTCCTTTTTATGACCTGGTGGCTTCTGAACAGAAAAAAAAGAACCGGCCAGCCGATTTTTGCGGGTCAGGTAATGAACGGGGTTGGTTTTGGACTGCTTCCGGCTCTTGCCTTCCTGAAAGCGTTCCAGGATATTTCCACGGGAAAGGGAGCAGCGGTGACGGATCCGCTCCCGCTGGTGCGGTGGCTGACGGAAGACGGATGCTACCGGCCGATGCGGATAGAGATGGCCGCCGCAATCTGCCTGTTTGTACTGCTGTGCCTGTGGCTGATCCTGCAGAAAGAGGAGTTTCCGGACAACGGGGACATGCTGATGATCGCGGTGTGCATATGGTCCGCCATCCGGCTGGTGACAGAGGATTTCAGGACGGAACCGCAGATTCTGTTTCATATCTCTTCCTGCGTGATGATAATGCTCTGCCTGATCATCTGGATCTTCAGAAGAGCACAGATCAGCAGGATGCCGCTCAGGACAGCTGCCGACCTGGCAGCGGTCAGCCTATGTATCGCGGTTAACCTGCTGACAGTGACCGGAACGCTTTCCGCCGGAAGCGGCATTGCGGATTTTGCTGTGAAAACGGGCAGCGCGCTGCTGGCACTGATCCTGACGCTGATTGTTGGCGGGGATGTGCGGAAGCTGAAAAAGCGTGCCGATCAGCCGGGCTGACGGTTCGGACAGTTCTGCTTCGGGCAGCGGCTGCAGGTGTCCAGATCGATCTGATCACCGGAAATCATCATCTCAACAGATTCGGGACCGGAGCCCGGCTGCTCCTGTAAACCCAGGCGGGTAAAGAAACCTGTCAGGTTTGCGGGACAGATCAGGCGGACTTCCCGTGCCGAATAGCTCTGCGCCTTATAAAGCAGAAGCCGGAGAACAAGATCTCCCAGATGCCTGCGGCGGTATTCCTCCAGGACGCCTATGCCGCCGAGCCAGAAGGAACCGTCCTGCCACCAGATGCGGCCGGTTGCAGCGGGAACCGAATCCGAAAGGACAAGGACATTCCAGCTTTCCGCGTCCTGCGCGTCCGCACCGGGGCCGAAAACCGCTTCGCGTACAGGCAGGAGGGCTGAGAGATCATCACCCGGAGCAAACCATTTACCCTGAATCATATCAAAACTCCTTACGAATCTGTATCACTGACCGGAATAACGGACAGGAAGGATGAAACGCCAATGGACAAGAAAAAGATTGAACGGATCAACGAGCTGGCCAGAAAGAAAAAGGCCGGCGGACTGACCGCTGCGGAAGCTGAAGAGCAGGCGGAGCTGCGGCATGAATACCTTGCCGAATATCGGGAAAACATGAAAGCCATGCTTGACAACCTGGTGATCCAGGAACAGGACGGCACACGGCACGCCCTGAAACAAAAGGATAATCCGGCTGTACAATGATACGGCCCGCAGCCGGGAAAGTCAACTTGTCAAAGGTTTCCCGTTCGGATATAATCATTTGTTGTTTTCAGAGTAAACCGAAATATGATTTATAAAAGAAAGGATGGCAATCACAATGGCAGATAACGAAATGAACAACATGGAAGAGGACCTCATCGTTTTTGAAGATGAGGAAGGCAACGAATACAACTATACCGTTGTGGACTATATGTTCTACAACGGAGATGAGTATGCCCTGCTGGTCGAAGCGACCGATGAGGAACCGGAAGATGAGAAACAGGAATGCATCGTCTGCAAAATCGTAGCCGAAACCGATGAAGACGGTGAGGAAAGCGAAAGCTTTGAACTGGTGGAAGATGAAAGCCTGGGGCAGAAGCTGGTGGAGATTTTCAATACCAAGATGGCTGAGGAAGAGGAAGAGGACGAATGATGATGAAACTGCCTGTAAGGATCCTGCTGATTATTCTTTGCGCCGCGATGATCCTGATACTGCCTTTTACGGTATCCTCTCCGAACCTGCTCAATGACGTGAAGATGGAACTGATGAACGACGGAGAAGAAGTAATCGACTTCGGCAGGCTGCTGTTTGCTTCCGCCAAAGCTGAGGAGGCCGTGGAAGAGGACAGCCTTGAAGTGGAGGAAGTACTGGAGGGAGAGCTTTCAGTCAGTCCCGAATGGGCGCTTCCTTTTGATTTTACCCCGGGACAGGAGCCGAAGGAGGACGCTTTCGGTGAAAATGTCTATGAGGATGATTCCATTCGTGTGAAGATGGAAGAGCAGTCCATGGAAGACGGAACGAAGATGTTCGTTGCCTATGTTCAGATTGCTGATCCGTCCCAGCTGCGCACCGGCGTTGCCAATCCGGACAAACCCAGTTCCACCAGGACAAAAACCGTGAAGGCCATGGCGAAAACCTATAACGCCGTGATCGCCCTGAGCGGTGACAACTATGTGGACAACCCGAAAAAGACCACCTTCGAATACAGGATGACCAACAAAATCCGCAGCTCCACAAACAAGCTGAAGGATATCCTGATCATTGATGACCAGGGAGATTTCCACCTGTTCATCAAATCACAAGGGATTAAGGAATTCCCGGCCGAACTGAAAAAGCAGGGCCGGAAGCTGGTGAACGCTTTTACTTTCGGCCCCGCACTGGTAAAAGACGGCGAACTGCTGGAACTTGATGATAAGTACGGCTATAACCCCAACGGACGGGATCCCAGAGCCGCCATCGGACAGACGGGACCGCTGAGCTATGTGATGGTGCTCGTCCAAACAACAGACAGAGACGGAAAAACCGGCATGTCTCAGGGGAAACTGGCCGAGTTCATGTATAATCTCGGCTGTGTGCAGGCTTTCAATCTGGACGGCGGCAACAGCGCGGAAATGGTATTCGGACAGCAGATCATAAAGGGTATGAAAGATGGCGATGAGCGTACGCTGAGCGATATTATCTATTTTGCGACAATACAGCCCTGAGGAAGGATTGACAGGATGAATCATCTGATCGAGGAAGCAGTCATTCTTGAACTGTTTGGTATCCGGATGTACGCGTTTGGTGCCTATGTGGCGCTGGGCACCCTTTTTGCGGTGATCGTTCTTGCCATGGCCGGGCGGACGCTTTCCCTGAAAAAAGGGACAGTGCCCCTGACGGCGTGCCTGACGATCCTGTGTGCCTTCCTGGGCGCCAGGGTCGCTTTCTGCCTGCTGAACCGTGAACTGGGCCACAGCACACCGCTGTTTTTCTGGCCGCAGGTCAACGGAGGCGGATGGAGCATGTTCGGCCTGATCGGCGGGGCGCTGATCGGCGGACTTTTCAGCGCGCTGATGACGAAGGAAAAGACAGGCCGCGTTCTGGACGCTGTAAGCCTTTCCCTGCTGCCGATGATCGCCGCGGAACGGATCGGTGAAAACCGGATTGAGGATTTTGATATCAGCAGACCGCTGGACAGCACATTCCTGAACGGGACATTCCTGGCTGTCGGGGAGGACGAACCCTGCCTGGCCACCTACTATGTGGCTGCGGCTGTGGCGATCATCCTGTTTGCGGTGCTTGCGCTGCGCCTGAACCGGAAGGAAAGAAAGGGAAACCTGACCAACGCGTTCCTGCTGCTGTTCGGCGCCGCGTCCATTGTTACGGAAAGCCTGCGCTATGACCGGTACCTGAGTGTTTCCTTTGTAGGACTGCAGCAGATTGCTGCCGCCTGCATGCTTGCGCTGGGCGTGGCCCTGGCGGTAAAAAGGAGCGGACGGGCAAAATCAGCGCTGTCTATCGCAGCGATAGTCAGCATCCCGGTCATGGTCCTCATCGTGATCGGGCTTGAGTTTGCACTGGACAGGACGATGTGGAACAAGCTGCTGCTTTATGCGGGAATGATCATTACGGTATCCATTCCTGTTATACTTGGAATGAAACTGCTGAAAAACAACGATAAAGGGATCGATGCAGAGTGAGCGAGGCACGCACAAACAGAACGGATTCGCTGATTGAGAAAAAGGCGGGACTGAAGGAGAAATTCGTCACCCGCGTTGTTGTCGGCATCCTGAGACCGTTTAACCGCCATAAAATGGTGCATCTGGATCATGTGCATACGGACACTGATAATCCTATCGTTTTTCTGGGAAACCATGCCGAAATATACGGACCGATCGCGAGCGCGCTTTGCTTTCCCGTACCGGTCAGGTTCTGGGTCATCTATAAAATGATGGGCAGAACGCGGGATGTGAAGCAGTATCTGTATGAAAACACGTTCAGCAAGAAGACGTTCCTGCCTGTATTTGTCCGTAAAATGCTGGCATGGCTGATGGGATGGCTCAGTGTCAATATAATGTGCGGCCTGAATTCCATACCCGTCTACCGTGATTCTCCCATGAAGCTGAGAACCACGCTTCGCAAAAGTGTTGAAGCGATGGAAAACGGCGATAACCTGATGATCTTTCCCGAACATCCGGACGGAAAGTATGAGAAAGGCGGAGTCAGCGAGTTTTCTCCCGGTTTTGTGATGCTGGCGGAAGCCTGGTGGAAAAAAACAGGGAAAAAGATGCGGATCATGCCTGTATATGCCAACCGGGAGGAAAGAACATTCACTTTCGGCAGTGAGATTGTTTACGCACCTGAAAACGGATACGCATCAGAACAGAAACGCATCCTGAAGGAATCCAGGGATCAGATCCTCCGCATGGCCGGGATTGATCCGGATGCAGATGAATAAATATATACGGTTGAGAACCGCCAGGAAAAATACAGACAAAAAGGGAGGGAGAGAGGTTGAGAAAACTTGCGGCTTTGCTGGCAGCGCTGATTTTCCTGATCCTGCCGGTCACAGCCTGCTGTGAGACTGTTCCAGGCTTATCAGACTGGTTCAGTACACCTACCGCGACGCCTTCTCCCAATGCGTTCCGGTTTCGCGACGGCATTCGCTGGGGCATGAATAAACAGCAGGTACAGGCGTTGGAAATGACCCCCATGACGGAAAGGAACTCGGAGGACAACACCCTTTCCATTATGAAAACAAACGGGAAAGTGCCTGTCAGCCGGTTCACGGCAGATCTTGTGTTTATGTTCCGGCAAGACAGGCTGCTGATGATCACCTATGAGTTCAAAAGCCCGACGCTGGCAAATGATTATGCCTATCTTACAGCGGCACTCTCTTCGCTGTACGGTGAACAAACGCCGGCGGAGCCGATGAAGATCAAAGCGCTGATGGATGCGATCAACCCGAACCTGTACGTAACGGAAAAGATCAGGGAAGCCTGTGCATGGTCGGCATCCGACGGTACAACGGTTTACCTGTACTACTATTCCTCTGACGCATTTGCGATCATGTATGTATCGCCTGAACTGGGAAGCCGGGTATATCAGACAAACGGACTGTGATCTTTCACAGTCCGTTCACATTTCCACACAAAGAATTCACTGAAAAAAGGCATGGAAACTATTGACAAAGAACAGGCGCGGTGTTACATTATGCCTGTGGTTAGCACTCGCATGAGTTGAGTGCTAACAATGCCCCGGAAAGGAGACGGTCAGATGCAGATGGATGAACGTAAAAGACGGATTTTACGCGCTATCATTGATGATTATATCCTGACCGGCGTTCCGGTCGGGTCCCGGACGATCAGCAAGAAATACGAAACGGGCCTGTCATCCGCCACGATCAGGAATGAGATGAGCGACCTGGAGGAACTTGGTTTCCTGGACCAGCCCCATGTGTCCGCGGGCCGTATTCCATCCGCCAAGGCCTATCGCCTTTATGTGGATTCCCTGCTTCAGGCCGGCATGATTCCGGATGACAGCGCGGAAAGCGTACTGGGCCATTTCAGCGGCAGGGTTCACCAGATGGAGGACGTGATCGATCACGCGGCCAGGGTTCTTTCAAGCCTGACACAGTACACCGCAGTGGTGCTTTCCCCTAAAGGAATGGAACCGCGGCTTCAGACCCTCCAGCTGGTGCAGATTTCTCCGGGAAGCGCACTGGTTGTGATCGTAACTGATCAGGGTGTGATCCGCGACAGTGTGATCCGTATCAGTCCTGATGTGGACGGAGATACGCTTTATGCGATATCCAGGACACTTACCAATGAACTGAGGGGATGCACACTCAGTGAAGCCTGCAGGACACTGCCGGAACTGATCCGCCGGATGGAAGGTAATGATGAAGTACTCCGCGGCCTGTACGGGTATTTCAACGAAGGTCAGCAGAGCCCCATCAGCACACACGTTGCCATCGGCGGAACAAGCAATATGCTGAATTATCCGGAGTACAGCGATGTGGATAAGGCCAGGAGTTTCCTGAGCCTGATGGAAACGCGGGACAAGCTGGCGGATATCGTACGCGGAAACGGTGAACTTGCTTTCACAGTCCGGATCGGGCCTGAAACAGGAGTACCTGAAATGGCGGACTGTTCCATCGTAACGGCGACGTATTCCACCAGGGGCGGTCAGCAGGGCACCATCGGCGTGATCGGTCCCACGAGGATGCGCTATTCCAGGGTTATCTCAATCCTGAATATGATGGGGCATCAGCTGACGGATATGTTCACCGGGGAGGATGAAGATCATCCGCATGATCATAAAGGATGAAAGGCAGAAACATGAGCAAGAAGAAAAATGAAGCATTCGAAACTCCGGATGAGCTGAAGACCGGAACCGCGGAAGAGGAAGAGAACAACGCGGTTTCCGGTGAAGATACTCCGGCAGAGGAAACAAAGAAGGAAGATCCGGTTCAGAAGGCGCTTGATGAAGCGAATGCCAAGGCGGCTGAGTACCTGGCACTTGCCCAGCGTGTACAGGCGGATTTTGAAAACTTCCGCAGACGGAATGAAAACGTGAGGGCGGATGCCTACGCTGACGGACGAAAAGATACGGCAGCGCTGATGCTTCCGGTGCTGGATAACCTGGAACGGGCTGTTGAAGCTGCTGCCGGAAGTTCTGACGAAGCACTGAAAAACGGTGTTGGGATGGTGCTGAAGCAGATGACGGACGCTTACGGGAAACT
>JAEEGL011834249.1_pt1 | contig 12747 bp, 4 predicted proteins | sample 9134231 | NCBI WGS metagenome assembly JAEEGL01 (sample SAMN16246548, study PRJNA631951) | gut metagenome | biome: gut microbiome; feature: rumen; material: fiber-attached | host: Bos | place: Iran: Karaj | collected 2018-10 | reverse complement strand
TGCTTCAAGAAATGCTGCTCAAGCAAACATGGAAGAAATGGCATCTGAAGAAGCGGTAAAAACAGCTCAACAAGAAAATATAATTACAGAAACTGAAGAAACAGTTACAAAAACAGAAGGAGCTTCAGCTTCTCGGCAAGCAGTTCAAGAAAATATTAAAGAAGCCGAATCTATTAAATTAACTACCGAAGCTATAAAAGAGAAAGCAGCTGTTGAAGCTTTGCAATATCAAAATGAGAATCCACAAAAATATAAAGGCAGAAAAAAAAGAAGAATGCCTCAACATGATCAAAAAACAATAGAAGCTGAGCTTGTTGAATATTACCAAAGTATAGCTGATACAGCAGATGAAGCCGCAGAAGCATCTATGGATTGGACACTGGCATATGTGGGTGGTTTTGATAAAATTGAAGCAGGAGCAGAAAAAACAACTGGTATCTTTAATAAAATTAGCACTGGTTTTAGTTCAATGTTAGGGACAATGAGTTCGGGATTAAGTTCTTTAGGCTCTAGTTTAAGTTCTATTTTTGTTACATTAGCAACAAATCCTATGACATGGCTTGTCGGAATTCCTGCTGCTATTGGAATAGCAACCGCTGTCATTGATCATTTTGCTCAAAGCCAACAAAGATTAATTGATGGAGCCAAGGAAGCCACTAACGAATGGGATCAATTTGACTCTACTTTAACAAATTACGAACAGCAATATACTGATTTAGCAAAACAGTTAGAAAATCAAAATCTCTCTGAAGCAGAAACATTAAATATTAAAGAACAAATTTTTGATCTTCAAAAACAAATCACTGATGAATATGGCAAATCCGCTGATGGTATTAACTTAGTTAATGGTTCATTGGATGACCAACTTGAGAAAATGCGTCAGTTACGTATCGAATCCCAAGCTGAAAATTATGTACATAATGCCAAAGAATATGATAATGCAATTAAAAAAATGGCAACGCCTCAGCCTTATAATCAAATGACTTTAACACATAGTGAAGGAGAAGATGATTACCTTAAACAATTAAAAGATGCCGTCAAAGATACTGGTTTCACGCTTGAAGAAACTGAGGACGGTTTAGCATTTAAACTCCATGAAAATGCGGAAGCATCTGAAAAGGATTTAAGTGTTTTACAAGAAGCTTTAACTAAAGTTCAAAAACAAATGGGGGCTAAATGGGACGATTCTCAATTTGAAAAATTTAATACTAAAGTTTTAGAAGCTATAAAAGTAAATGATGCGTTTCTTGCCCAACATAAAGATGCTAGAGACACAGGACTTGAAGGTAAGTTTTTTGATTTAGCAGACACCGATGATATTTCGATGTATTTTGATTATCAACAAGCCCAATCAGATTATAATCAAGCATTATTAACCAATGATGATAAAAAGATAGCAGAAACTCAAGAAGCGTGGCATAAATTACAGGCACAAAGAGACGAGTATCTTAATAAACCTGATTCTAATAATAGTCAATTTGCACCATTATTTGAGCAATATGATAAACAAGTTAACGAATCATTAGAACGTGCTTATGAAGTTCGTAAGGAAATGGAGTCAGATAAAAATAAAACTCTTGTTGAACAAGCGTTCGGGACTTATAAAGAAAATAGACAAGTTTCCAAAGAAAATCAAAAAGCCGTTTTAGAAGCTTCCAAAGCCGTTTTAAAAGAGTGGAAACAAGCCAGTAAAAACAATAAAGAAATTGATATGGGTTCCACAGCAATGATGAACCTTGCAAAAACGGCAAAAGATGCTAAACTTCCTATCGGACAAATTATTGACTCTTTGCAATCTACAGGTGGCATTTCTGCACTTCAACAATCTTTAGAGGGCACCCGTATCACTGCTGAAGAAATGAAAACGGCATTTCTTGAAGGGGATGAAGCCATTACAGGTCTTGCCTCTCAATTTGGTATAGACTTTAATTCGCCTGAAACAGAAATTGATAATTTTATCAATAAAATGGCTGCAATGAATGGAGCTGTTGGAGATGCTACAGGACAAAGCAAAAGCTCTTTAGATCGCTTTTATGATGATACATCTGCAAAAATTGAGCAACTCTCTTCTCTTACCGCGACTCTTCAAAAAGGTTGGTCTCAGACTGGTTTATCATTTACAAAATTAACAGATGACCAAGGAAATCAGATTGCTAGTGAAGTTAAAACTATTACTGATGCCTATAAACATCTTGAAGGTTTTGATTTAGGGTCATTATTTGAAGAAACTGCAACTGGTATCAAATTAAATATGGACGCTTATCGTGCTTTAGCCGCTGAAGAAGAAGCTGAAGTTAAGCGTCAATATAAATTAGAACGTGCCGCTTTAGAAAATCAATTAGCAACAGCAACTGGTGCAAAAAAAGCAGATCTTCAAAAACAGATCACAGAACTTGATATGCTCTCTTCTGCTTATGACGGAGCAACTTCTGCATTACAAAAGTATCTTAATCAACAAAATGCTCCCGATTATGGTGATACTTATGCAATGCTTAGAGATACTACAATTAAACGTGCTGATGAATTAATGGGAAAAGGGATGATTGGCACCGAAGAATTTCGTAGTATCGCCCAACTCTTCTCTTTTGAATCTTTAGCTACTACATCTGCCTCAGAAAACGTAGATGCTTATCTTGCAGGTTATGAAAAAGTCAAAAAATTCTTTACTGAAGATAATTTTACTGGTATGAAGACTTTTGCAGATGAACTTACTACACTAGATGAAAAATTTGGCACATTTACAAAAGAGAATATTAACGGTGAAGACATCTATAAGTTTGAAGCAAGTGATGACCAAATTGCACTTCTTGCAGAACATTATGGCGTATCTGTTGATCTGATTGAATCATTGTTTGATCAATTAAAAGCAATGGGATTCAATATTCATTTTTATCGTGATGGTGGTTTTGAAGATTTTGAAAAATTAGACAAACAAATTGAAGAATCACAAACTGCTTTAAAAGAATTAAAAAAAACAGCTAACGACCCAAATTTAATTCCTGATGATTTATTTGATTTTAATGCTGCTGATTTAGACACCCCCGAAGAATTAAAACAAAAGATTGAAGATTTACAAGGCATTCAAACAAAATTACCCGTTGATTCCGATGAATATAAAGAAGCACAAAAAATTATTGAAAATTTGCAAGCAAAATTAAAAGAATTTGAGGAACACGATGAATATAGCCCTAAAGTAACTGTAACAAGCTATGAACAGGCTAATGAAATATTAGGACAATTTGCAGAAAAAGAAAAAACTATACAACAAATGGCAGAAAGTGATCCTACATTAAATATTAAAGCTACTATTCAAGATGATCCTCAAATTCAAGATTTTATTTCAACTGTAGAAAAATTACCTCCTCAAGTGCAAACTTATATTATGGCAGGATTAAATGTTGAAGGATTTGACCCTGTACGGGACAAAGATAGAATAGGCGAGTTAATAACTCAAGCATTACAAACTGACGAAACTGTAGAGGTAGGCGTTGATCCAAAAATTACTCATGAAGCTGCTTCTGAACTCATGGATAATGGAGTTGACGTTAAAGTAAGAGCAGATACAACCGATGTCAAAAATCAACTTGAAGCTAGTCCTTTGGCTAATCCTTATATGAATGTTACTGTTGATCCTGCAAGCGAAGAAGCGGCAAAACAAGAAGTGGCAGATACAATTGGTTCAGCAGAACCAGATGTTGGTGTACGTACTCATTTAGCATCTTCAGCAGAAGAACTTGAACCTCTTGCCACTCTTGGTTTTAATGGTGAAGCAGATTTTCAAATAAATGTTGGTGCAGATACTTCTCAAGCCAATGAAGTAATTGAGGAAACTAAGGAAGAAGCTGAAAAGCCTGTAGAAACTGATGTTCATTTTAATCCAGAGAACACTGTTCAAGATGCGGCTAATCAAGCAGGTGCTCAACAAGGTGTAAATACAACAACTACCGAAACTAAAGTAACCAATGAAGAAATTCATACTACCGCTACTGTTGACACATCTCAAATAGATCCAGCCAAGCAGACTATGTCAGGACTCCAAGCTTTAAATGGTTCAACTGTTTCTATTAGTGTGGGCGTGTCTGGAATGGAGGCTGTAGATTCTGCAAAAACTAATATTGAAGAACTAATCAAGAAAAATAAATCTAAAGTTGTAATATCTATTAATGGAAATGCCGCAATATTTAATAAAACATACACCCAAACAAATTCAGCATTAAATACTCTTGCAAAAAAAGTTACCGAACCTAAAATTACAGCAAATAATTCAAATTTAAAAGATAAGGTCAGTAATTCAAAAGACAGATTAAATAGTATTAAAGATAAATCTATTACTATCACAGCTCATCAGTCTGGTTTTAGTACTATTTCTAGTTGGAAAACTAATACTTATGATAAATTAAAAGATAAAGAAATAACCATAAAAACCAAATATACTTCTGAGGGAAAGCCCGGTGGAGGTAGTCCATTCCAAGGCTCAGCACATAATCAAGGTACTGTAATATCTAAAGGTCGTGCTTATGCGGGTGGTACTTTATCTGGTAATTGGGGACTTCCCAAAGCAGAAAAAGGCGCTCTTATCAACGAACTGGGGAGCGAAATAGTTGTTAAAAAATTTTTTTTATAGCAACCTTACATGGTGACATGTATGAAAAACTCATTTAATTGCTGGAAAATCCTAAAGCTATATTAACTACAACGTAGTGATGAAATAGGCACAGACGTGATAGTTACGAAAGTAGAAAAAATAATATAGATAATATATGGACAAAACCTAAGTATTTATATAATGGATGATCAGCAGCGAAGCCTCGAATAGAGGAACGTTCAACGACTAAATATAAAGTAATTTTGAGAACCTTACAGGTTCTTTTTTAATTGCTTTTTGTAGGATTGCAAGCGATTGGCAATTCGAAAAAGTGAGTGTGTGAAAAATAAATAAACATGAAAAGAGGTGATATATGAATGCTATTACCAAATCAAACTTGTATTAAAAAATGGACAGGAAGCAATCGAGAACACTATGAAAATTGTGGTTATAAGTTTACAAAATATTTTGACGAATTCGTGGTGAAATGTGAAGATTTAACCACAGGAAGTAAAGATATAGTTGAATGCACTTGTGATATGTGCGGTAAAATTAAACAGATTACTTTTCAAGGATACTGCACAGCAATGCAAAAATATGGGGAGTATGTTTGTCATCCTTGTTCTACCCAAAGGAAATGGGATCAAAACGTTAAACACAGAAGTCATAATTATTTTATCAAAATTAATTCTATTTGCAAAAATGAGAATTATGCTCTTCTTACGCCAGAAGAAGAAATGATAAATAATAGCACTTATATTAATTATGAATGTAAAAAACATGGATTTCATAAAATGAAAATATTTAATATGTTATCTGGAAGAAGATGTCCTCAATGCGCCAAAGATATAGCAGCTGAGCGTTATCGTTACAAACCTGAAGACATAATTAAAAAAGTTGAAGAATGCGGAGGAAAAGTATTAAATCCAGAAGTATATAAAAACCAAGATTCAGTTCTTTTATTTGTATGTTTTAAATGCGGGGACGTTTTTAAGTCATCTTTTAAACATTTTGTACAACATGGTGGACAAGTGTGTCCTAAATGTCGTGATAATTATAGTGTAGGTGCCAAAAAAATAATAAAATATTTTGAAGAGCACAATTATGATTTCATACCAGAAAAATGCTTCGAGGGGTGTCGTGATAAAGGTAGTTTGCGTTTTGATTTTTATTTACCGGAGTTTAACGCGGCTTTTGAATTTGATGGACAGCAACATTTTATTCAAAGTAACCTGTTTCCAGAAACATTAGAGTTGATCCAAAAACATGATAAAATTAAAAATCAGTATTGCAAAGATAATAATATTGATTTAATTCGTATATCTTATAAGCAAATCAATCATATAAATGATATATTGGATAATTATTTTTCACACAAAGATATAGTCTAGTCTCATATGAAAGTATGAGGGGTATTATATACCCTTGTTAATGTAGCGAATTAACAAAAATATAACGTATGCCAGATGGTCATTGGCAGATTATGAATAGTGGTGACCCCACTTTTGTTAATCTTCCAAAAGGTTCAATTATCTTTAATCATAAACAGTCCGAATCTCTTCTTAAAAAAGGCTATATCAACGGTTCCCACGGCAAAATGGTCGGTGGTGCTTTTGCAATTGGCACTGTAAACGATGAAGATTTTGATGAAGATGAGTTTGAAGGTAATGCTTATGCAGTTGGTACTACTAAATGGAATGGACAATTAATAGGTGCATCTCATGCCACTAGTGGTGGGGGAAGTTTTACTGGCGCTAATAAAGCAAGGAATAATTCTTCCAATAAATCTAACAAATCTTCTAATAAATCCAATAAATCTTCAAATAAAAATAAAGGAAATTCTAATAAATCTAATTCCTCCAATAAATCATCTAAAGAAACTCTTCAAACTCTTGATGCAATTGAAATCCGACTTAATCGTATTGATGCTTTAATTTCTCAATTAGATGCTACAGCGGGTAAAACTTATGAAAGTTTTGGTACTCGCAATAAAGCACTTAAAAATGACCTTGCAACGGTTAATAGGGAAATTCAAGCAATTAATGCTTCTCTTAAAAGTACTGACCCATCACGTAGTTATCTTAAAAAAGCAGAAGCTGCCGCCAAAGAAGCAGGTTTAAAGAGTGGTGATGAAGGATATAATGCAAATTCTGAGGGTGCATCTGGAAAAGGATTAAGCCAAACATGGATTAAAAAGATACAAAACTTTGTTAATAGCGGACAATATTTTACACTTAGCGATGTCAGAAATGAAGGTCTTTGGAAAAAGATTCAAGCATATCAGACATGGTATGAAAAGTATGTGAAATTGCAACAGAAAGTTCAAGAGCAAACTGCAAAACTTTCTCAGCTTACTATTCAACAATTAAGTTTAATTCAAAGTAAATGGGAAGCCACTCTTAACACTATTAGTGCCAATATTACAACTTATCAAAATCGGATTGATTTACTTGCTGAACAAGGCTATAACGCATCAGAAGATTATTATACAAATCAGATTTTAGAAAATCAGAAAAGAGTAAATGCTCTCACATCTGAATCTTCAGACCTTCAAAAGAAATTAGATGACGCTGTTAAAACAGGGCGTATCAAACAATACTCTGAAGAATGGTTTAAATGGTATAATCAAATCAAAGGTATTAAGAATGAAATTATAGCCACCAACAAAGAAATGCAAACTTTGTTAAATTCTATTCGTCAATTACGTTGGGATAAATTTGACCACGGTCAAGAACGACTTGCTGATCTTGCAGATGAAATGGAATTTTTAGGTGGATTAATTAATGAAATTGATCTCTTTGATAAAGATACAGGTATTATAACTGATAAAGGCAAAGTCGCTTTTGGATTAGAAGCTCAAAGATATGATATTTATATTAAACAGGCTCAAAAATATAAAGAAGCTGTCAAAGAATTAAATAAAGAAATTAATGAAGATTTTAAAACAAATAAAAAATATAATCAAACTTTAATTGAACAACGTGATACATGGTTAAAAGCACAACGTGAAGCTATTGAAAATGCACATTCTGAAAAAGAAGCCATTGCTGATTTAGTTGAAAAAGGGATTAAAAAACAAATTGAAGCAATGGAAGAATTGATTGATAAGTATGAAGAAGCATTAGATGCTGAAAAGAATCAGCAAAAATATGCTGATGATATTGCTGAAAGACAAAAGAAAATCAATTCTTTGCAGAAGCAATTAAGGGCTATGGAAGGTGATGATTCCGAAGAAGGGGCGTCTCGTAGACAGAAACTTAGAGATGAACTTAAAGAAGCACAAAAAGATCTTCAAGAAACTCAAGAAGATCAAAGAATTTCTGATATTAAGGAAGCATTATCTAACATGCAAGAAAGGTATGAAGAAGTACTTAATGCAAGATTAGATAATATTGATGCATTATTAGAAGAAGTTATTTCTGGGGTTAATCAAAATGGTGCTGATATTTGTGAAACTATTAAAGGTGTAGCTACATCTGTTGGTTATAACATCACTGGTATATTAAATAATATATATACTGGTGTTCAAAATTTAAATAGTAATGTAGCTAATGTAGCGAATCAATCGGACGCACTTGTATCTGGTTCTACAGATAATGGCAGTGCTACTAACACATCTGCAAAAACTTTAACTGAAAGTACGACCCCTAGTGTACCCACTAGTCCAACAATGCCAAGTGCTACAACAAATACTAGTTCTACTTCTTCAAAAAAATCTACCACTTCTTCAAAGAATGGTCTTATTAAAGAAAATGGCAAAACATATTATTATAAAAATGGTAAAAAGCAAACAGGTTGGCAAACCATAAATGGCAAAAAATATTACTTTAGCGCCAAAGATAGTACCATGCTTACAGGTGTGCAAAAAATCGGAAGTAAATATTATCTGTTAGATAGTAAAACTGGAGCATTAAAAAATGCCTATACAGGCTTATATAAACAAGGCACTAATACTTATTATTTCAAATCAGGTAATATTCAAACTGGTTGGCGAGATATGAAAGAAGGTAGACGTTATTTTAGTGTTAATAGCGGTAAGATGCTTACTGGACTTCAAAAAATTGGTGGCGATGATTATTACTTTAATTCTAATGGTATTTTACAGACAGGAACTTTTAGTGTCAAAGATTATACATATGAAACTGACAAAGATGGTAAAATCAAAAAGAAAACTGCTAGAGCTGGCCGTCCAGTAATGAAAACTGTAAGTAATGGTTCTAGTAAGAATATCCCAAGTAATATACCCGGAATAGGTACTATTAAGGGCAAACTTGCATCCGGCACATCCTCTGTAATTCGTTCTGGCATGTATCGTGTTGATGAAGAAGGAAATGAAGTCTTTATTAACAAACAGGGTAAAATTTATACTCGTCTTGGAAAAGGTACTACCGTTCTTCCTCATGATGCGGCTGTTAATTTACTTAAAGGCATGTCTGACCCTGTCAATTTTATAGCAAGTCATATGGATATGCGACCTAATAAAAATATTAGTACTACAAATAATACAAATGGTGATACAATTAATAATATTACTTTTGAAATGAATGGAATAACTAATTATGCAGAATTTATGCGTGAAGCGCAAAGAGACCCGAACTTTACTAAATATATTCAAGAAATATCTATTGGTAAGTTAAATGGTCATAATTCTCTTAAGGGTAATAGTATTCGTTTCAGATAATTTTTCACAATGGGCACCTGTAAAAGGGTGCTCATTGTTTTTAAAAGGAGTCAAATTATGGATGAGAAGGATATAATTCAGGAATATCATGACAAAATAAAAGAATGCGAATTATTAATTCGAGAAAACAAACAAACTGCTCGTCAATTACAAACAGCATTAAAAGCTGTTGAAGAAATGCGACAGGGGCTACAACAATTAATAGAATTAAATTCTCAATAAAATGAAAGGTGGTGCTAGAAGTTGAGTGTAACAAACTTTATGTATGACGGTATTAGTTTAAATAGTTTTAAAAATGGCAAATACGTCATGGCAAATTTCACCACAGGTAATGTTCCAACAGAGGGACAAAGAAACATTGTCCAAACATCATTATTTTCAGGTAAAGAACAGCCTTTTTTATATCAAAATTACTCTTCTACCCTTTCGTTTATTATCAGTATTATTAAAAATCCATGTATGGATGATAATATTTATTTTGGTGTAGAAGATATAGAAGAATTAAAAAGATGGTTATGCAGACCTGCACCACATATATTTCGATTAATAGATTCTCAATATAATGATATATTTTGGGAAGGTAGTTTTAATCTTACAGAAGAAGTCACTGGATCAAATAGAATAGGTGTAACCATAACCTTTATAAGTACTCGACCTTTTGCATTACAAAATGATGTACAATTTTATGGAACAACTGGCAATGGTGATTCAATAGTGATTAACGACTCTTCTGTAGAACAAGGCTTTTTATATCCTGATATGATAATTACTTGTTTAGAAAGTGGTAATTTAGAAATTCATAATGATTTTGAAGATAGAACAACAGTAATAACAGATTGTCGAGCAGATGAAGAAATTACTTTTTCTAAATATTTACAAATTTCTTCTTCAGATGACACGCATGATATCTATAATGATTTTAATTATCAATTTTTCAGGATATGTAATAATTATGAAACGAATGAAAACGTGATCACTTTTTCAATTCCTTGTAGATATTCTATAACATATAATCCAATAAGAAAGGTGATCCCGATATGAATAAATAAAAGAGGAGGGAAAAATGAATAGAATAGAACAAGATTCAGCACGACAACCCATTATTCCCTCATGTATTCTTGCAAATAAGAGTGGACAAAAATTAGGAGTTGTCTTAATTGACGAACAAACTTTAACAATAAAAGTGTCTTTAGAAGATAATCATATATTATTATCTGAAATGTCGTGCGATGTACATAAATATATTAATACTTTTAAAAATCCTTTATGGGATAAAATAAAAAATTTTAAATTATTATATATACCGTTTTATGTACCACATATTAAAGCAAGAGGTATTTGGTATGAAATCACTGTAACTATTGATGAAAATGATGAAACCATAAAACATTTAACAGGTACTTTGGCACAGTATGCCGAATTAAATCAATCTAAAAATTTTGAAGTAGAAATTCGTACTGAAGAAGATATTGATAGGGATGATTATGAAGACACTGTTTTTTATAATCCTAATAATCCTCAAGCCTCAATTGTGGATAGAATCCTACATGATAAAGCAAGACATTATTCTGTTTATCATGTTGATGACACTTTAAAAAATATAAAACGGACATTCTCTTTTGACGGAGATGAGATTATTGGATGTTTAAAAGAACTAGCTGAAGAAGTAGATTGTATTATTACTTTTGGCGAATCTGACGAAGAGAATGAAACGTTTGAACGGACAATTTCATTTTATGATGCCAAAGATTATTGTCCCGAATGTAAAAAACGTGGGGATTTTTCTAATGGGTGCACAAATCCAGATTGTACGCATAGCCAAAAAATCATTCCCCGTTATGGGACAGATAGTGGAATTTTTATTAATAAAGACAATCTTGGAGAGAATATTAATTTATCAATAGATACAGATAATATAAAGAATTGTTTCCGCTTAACAGCGGGTGACGATGATATGACAGCGGCTGTTATTAACTGTAATCCATCTGGTTCAAGATATATTTGGCATTTCACAAATGAAATGAAAGAAGATATGTCTCCAGAATTAAAAGAAAAAATAAATGCTTATGAAAATATGTATAACGAATATCGTTATTCTTATCTTATTGGTGCATTAACAAGTAAGGATATCGCTGATTATAATGATTTAGTTACAAAATATCAGTCTTACACAAAAGATGAATTAATTAATTTAGAATATCCATTAAAAGGTTACAGTACTTTGACGTTAGCATATTATTATACGCTTTATTTAGAAACTTTTTTAGAAAATACGATGATGCCATACTCTCCTGATGTGGCAGACACAAGTGCCTTGGAACAATTATCTTTATATCAAAAAACTACAATTGGAGTAAGGTCTTTAACTTCAATGAATAATACTACATCAGCGACCGAAGTTAAAGAATCTGTAAAATTATATATTGATACATCTCGTTATTCCGTAGACGTTGAAACCATCTCTTATGAAAATAATATATGGTCAGGTACTATCACTCTTACTTCTTTAACTGATGAAGAAGACATGGCTACAGAAGAAAAGACAATTAATTTTACAGAAGCAACTGGTGATTATATTAAAGGACAAGTTGATAAGTTTATTAAAAAGAAAGAGGCTTTATTAAGTGGTATTGTAAATCTTTTAAAAACTGAAAAGACAGTTTTTATACAGGAGATGAAAAAATATAATCTTACATCTCTTTCTAATATTTCTCAGACTATTAATGCTGTCGTAAATATTTTAGATGAGGCGGGTATTACAGACCAATCTCAACCAGATGTATATGAAGAAATATATGCTCCTTATATAGAAAAACTTGACGCTGTTAATGCTGAAATAACTATTCGAGAAAATGAAATAGCAATTCTTAATAATCTGCTTAAAACAATAAATCAACAACAAAGAAATATCAATAAAACTCTTGATCTTGAAACCTATCTTGGAGATATTTTATGGTTGGAATTATTGGCTTTTCGTAGAGAAGAAGAACAAGAAAATAATAATTTTATAAGTGATGGCTTAACAGATGCAGAATTAATTCAAAATGCGATGGATTTCTTCGAACGTGCAGATGAAGATATAGCTAAACAATGTGAGTCTCAATATACAATTTCTTGCACATTAAAAGACTTGTTATTATTATCTCCTGAAGTGTATGCATCAAAAATAAATGATTTTGATATAGGTAATTGGCTACGAATTGAAGTTGATGATCAAATATATAAATTACGATTAACCAGTTATCAAATTAATTTTGGGTCATTAAATAACATACAAGTTGAATTTAGTGATGTCAAAACTTCTAATGATTTCTTTTCTACTTTTGCTAATATGCAAAGGACTACAAGAGATAATAAAAAAACTTTATCTGATATGTCTAAAAAAGTAGATGCTTCTGACGAAACAATTAATATTGTAAAACAAATCTCTCAAATTACTCAAGGTGGTAATAATCAATATATAGCCAGTGTACGTTATGAT
>JAEEGL017026898.1_pt1 | contig 12748 bp, 10 predicted proteins | sample 9134231 | NCBI WGS metagenome assembly JAEEGL01 (sample SAMN16246548, study PRJNA631951) | gut metagenome | biome: gut microbiome; feature: rumen; material: fiber-attached | host: Bos | place: Iran: Karaj | collected 2018-10 | reverse complement strand
CTAAACCCGTGGCAACGACGGCAAAGCCCGTAGCCAGACCCGTGGCAAAACCGACCGTCAAACCCACCGTCAAAAAGTAAAACGCAGCCCCGAAATTTTCGGGGCTTTTGTTTGCCCTTTTTGCAAAGCGATCCCGCCGCTTGCCATCTTGGGGCGTTATGCCGTATAATTTGAATGTCAAAAATTACCTACGAGGGATATATGAAGCGAAAGATCTGTTGCGTTTTATTCTGCGTTTTGTTGCTTGCCTTGGCGGCAATGCTTTTTGCCTGCGATAAAAACGAACCCGCACCCGACGTGCCCGCCGCTACGGAGGAGCAAAAGACCATCCTGTTTTTGGGTGATTCCATCGGGGAAGCCCTTGCCGGTCCCACTCCGTTGACCGAACGCGAAGCGTACGGCTACTACGGCATCATCGGCAACGTCAACGGCTACGCCTTTTACAACCGCGCGGTGACGGGGTATACCTCGGAAGACCTTATGAACATCGTTAAGCGGGAGGACGACGGCATCAATATGGTAAAGTCGCTGATCAAAAAGGCCGACATCATCCATATTTCCAACCTCGGCAACGACTTTTTAAACTCCAATCACTCGCAGCTGATGATCGACCTCGCAAACGACGTTTACGACCGCATCACGCCCCGCCAGCAAGCTGCCAAAGAGCATTTTGAATCCACCTTCGCCACGATTCGCGCCCTCAATCCGGACGCGGTGATCATGGTGCAGACCCTCTATAACCCGGCGGCAGAGAACAGCCCGTTGATCCCCGCCTACGCGCGCAGTTATTTGAGAACAAAGGGGATCGGCCCCGAGCAATACCACGCCTTAATGGGCAAGTTGCTTCGCGAGATCAACCTGATCTTGACCGAGTACCTGGAAGAACACACCGTGACGGATGAAAACGGCAACAGCGTCGCTCCTTTTGAGCTTTTGGACGTATACACCGCGTTTGAAGACGTGTACGAAAGCGACCGCATCCGTTGGGAAAGGCTGATCTGCGAAGACGGCGTCCATCCGCTTTGCGAAGGACACGCCATCATTGCGGATCTGATACAGCAAAAACTTACGTCTTTGGGACTGGCGGCGCCCAACGCCCTGCACAACTATAAAAAGGACAAGGTCAGCCAGCTGAAACGCCTGTATGCGGATATCCCCACTTTGAACGAAGTGCGTGACTCCATTATGAAGGCAAAGACCTTTGGCGACGTAAGCAAAGCCTATTTTGACGGGACCCTCGGCTACGTGCCCAAGGCGCTTCCCGTGACCACGCCCAAGGAAGGTAAGACGTTCGACACCCAAAAGACTTTTGAGATCAGCCTCGTCGAGGTGTTCGGCACCGACTACTCCGGCGCCTTGGACGCAGACAAGTCCTATATCACTTTTGCAAGCGACGGCACCTACCGCCTGTACGCCCCGCTGAACGAGATCACCACCGGACTTTTGAAACTTTATATCCTCAACAAAGGCAGCGTCAACGCCAACGACGAATTCGATTTTGACCTTGCCATCCCCTACTTTTCCAACTTTGCGCCGGGCGTGCCCAAATACGACCTTCAAGCCGTGCTGGAAACCATTGAGCGAAACTACGGATTTAAGATCGTCGGATTGGATTACGACGACCCCAAAGTGCAGGCGATGTTTGAGCACTACAGCCAAACGGGACAGCTTGTGATAAACGACCCCGACGTTTTTGGCGACACCGTTGCCTTGCTCAGCACCGGCGTCTACACCTTAAACACCGTCCTTGACGCGGACGGGAAGGAATTTACCGCCATTTACGTCAACAACCAGATCGGGCGCGGCGAATCCTTCGTGCGCTATACTTACTCGAAGGACGAGGATTCGGGCACGGAAAAGGTGCGCGCTACCGTGGACGTGATACGTCTCGCCGTGGAAGGCACCTTGCGTGAAGACGAATGATCTGTCGAATATATTTTAATTGTGGAATATTGCACTTGTATAATAAAACAGTCTCCGATGCGGAGGCTGTTTTTTCGTTTTTCCTTTTTAGCGCAAAGTACGCATTGCGTTGACGATGGCAAGCATTGCTACGCCCACGTCGGCAAAGACGGCAAGCCACATTGCAAAGGCGCCCATCAATCCTACGGCCGTTAGCACCATCACGCCGATCTTGATGCCAAGCGCCACCGCGACGTTTTCACGCACGATGCGCATGGTCTTTTTGGCGATCCTGCGGCCTTCCTTGATAGAGGCAAGGTCATCCTGCATCAACACGACGTCGGAGGCTTCGATCGCAGCGTCGCTGCCGATGCCACCCATCGATATGCCGACGTCCGCCATTGCCAAAACGGGCGCGTCGTTGATGCCGTCGCCCACAAAGCAGACGGCACCGCCGTTCCCTTCCTCGGAAAGAAGCTTTTCCACCCGGGCGGCTTTGTCTTGCGGCAGGAGGTCCGCAACACAGTCGTCCACGCCTACTTCCGCCGCAACGGCTTTTGCCGTGGCTTCACGGTCACCCGTCAGCATAACGGTGCGGCAACCTTCCGCTTTTAAGGAACGGATGACGTCCGCCGCATTCTCCTTGGGGACGTCCGAAACTGTGATCCGTCCGAGATACGCCCCGTTTTGTGCGACGTACAACGTGGTATACGGGGTCTGCGCCTCTTCAAAATCGACGCCCTCCTCCCGCATAAACGCCGCGTTGCCGACGAGGATCACGTCCTCCTTGCTTGCTTTTACGCCGCGTCCGGCAACTTCTTCGATCTTATAACCGTCGCGATCCACAGCGGGGGCGTACTCCACCACCGATCGTGCGATGGGATGATTTGATGCTCCCTCGGCAATAGCCGCAGCGATGAGAATCTCCTTCGCGCGGTCCGCCGGAGCGACTTCCACGACGGAAAAGCTCCCTTTCGTGATGGTACCCGTTTTGTCAAAAACAAAGACGTTTGCTTTGGCCAAGCGCTCCAACGCGCCGCCACCCTTGACGAGGATGCCGCGTTTGGACGCGCCGCCGATCCCTCCGAAAAAGGATAGCGGTACCGAAATGACAAGCGCGCAAGGACAGGACACGACGAGGAAAGTAAGCGCCTTTTTGATCCATCCGCCCCAGTCGTACAGGAAGATGGGCGGGATGACGCCGATCAGCAGCGCCGCGATCACCACCACGGGGGTGTAGTAACGCGCAAACTTGGTGATGAAGTTTTCCGCCTTGGCTTTTTTTGCCGCCGCGTTTTGCACCAAGTCCAAGATCTTGCGCACGGTGGAATCGTCGTATTTTTTAGAAGCGCGCAGCTTTACCTCTCCCCATAGGTTGATGGCGCCGCTAAGCACTTCCTCCCCTTCGACTACGTCGCGCGGCAGAGATTCCCCGGTCAAAGACGAGGTGTCAAAAACGCCCTTTCCCTCGATCAACACGGAATCCACCGGAACGCGTTCCCCGGCGCGGAGCACTAAGATATCACCGATCTCGACCTCCTCGGGCGCGACCACCGTTTCCACGCCGTCACGCAGTACGCGAGCGATATCGGGACGGATGTCCATCAAAGCCGCGATGGAACGGCGGGATTTTCCCACCGCATAACGCTGGAAAAACTCTCCCACTTGGTAAAACAGCATCACGCCGCACGCCTCGGGAAGGTCCAGGAGGGCGATGGCGCCGAAAGTCGCCACCACCATCAAGAAGTTTTCATCCAAAAGCCTGCCCGAAAGTAGGTTGCGCCCCGCTTTGTATATGACGTCGTAGCCGGCGACGAGATACGCCGCCAAAAACGGCAGCACGAACAGATAAAAGCGGTAGTCACCGAAACTCCATCTTTCCGCCACCTCGCCGAAAGACTTTAGCGGAGTCAGCTTGTAGAGGACGATCGCCACGAGGAAGATCGAAAACGCCACAAGGATGCGGATCAGAAGTTTCTTGTTCTTTTTCATTATTTTACCTCAACGACGTCGCAATCGGGTTCCACACGCCTTACGGCTTTGGTGACCGCTTTGAGTACGGAGCCGTAATTTGCACCCTCCTCAAAGTCCAGCGTCATCTTTTGCATAACAAAGTTTACGTTGCAAGACGCTACGCCCGAAACCTTGTTTACGTCGCGTTCGATCTCCGCCGCGCAAGCAGCGCAGCACAGATCCGTCAATTCATAATTCTTTTTCATATCATTTTCCCTCCGATAAATGTTCGAGCGCCATTTTGTAGATCCGCGAGATGTGCTCGTCATCCAGCGAATAATATACTTCCTTACCCTGCTTGCGGAACTTCACCACCTTGGTCTGGCGAAGGATGCGCAACTGGTGCGACACGGCGGACTTGGTCATATTCAAAAGCGTCGCGATGTCGCAAACGCAAAGTTCCGCCTCAAACAGCGCCGAAAGGATCCGGGTGCGGGTGCTGTCGCCGAAAACCTTAAAGAGTTCCGCCACGTCGGCAAGCGTATCCTCGTCTGGAAGCGCTGCGCGGACTTTTTCCACCACGCTGACGTGCACGACTTCGCTTTCGCAAACGTCTTTTTCCATATCTTCCATAGGACACCTCCAAAGTTGAACGGTTGAATATTTGTTCAACTGTTATCATTATACGCCGGTCGCGTTTACTCGTCAAGGGTTTTTACGAAAAACCTGAAAAAATCTCACAAAACAAAAAAGTGACCGCAAAAAGGTCACTTAAATCAGCGTAGGGCTCACTTGCGCTCATTAAAACACGCCGTAGAGGAGGATCCCCAACCCTGCGGATAAAAGGATCATCACGATGGGCGAAGCCTTTTTCTTCAAAAGGTACTTGCTGCCAAGCCCCACCGCAACGAGCACGGCAAAGATGATCAGTCCTTTGTAATTAAAGCAAAAGTCACTGTGCACGTTGCCGATGCCAAACAACGCTTTGAGTCCCATCGTGACGGCGGTGGCAAGGATCAAGGCAGCAACGGCGGGACGCACGCCGGACAAAAAGCCCTGCACGCCCCTGTACTTCAACAGATTTTTCAAAACGGCGGCGATCAAAAGAATGATCAAAAACGCGGGGAGCACCACGCCGAGCGTTGCAAGAAAAGCCCCCCAAAAGCCACCCTGCGACGAGCCGATAAAAGTCGCCATATTGACGGCGATGGGTCCGGGCGTACTTTCCGCCACCGCAATGAAATCCAAAAACTGCTCTTCGGTCAAAAAGCCGTGCGACAAGCAGGCGTCCCGCATCATCGGGATCATCCCGTAACCGCCTCCGAAGCTGACCGCGCCTATTTCAAGGAATACGAGGAAAAGGGTCAAGTAGATCATTGCTCGCCCTCCTTTTCCCGCGCTTCTTCGACGGGGTCTTCCGGCGGCGTTTGCTCCTTTTTCCTTTCACGGATGCGGCCGACGAAGTAAAGCATCAATCCGAGCACGCCCGCGATCAATATATAAAAGATGGTGGAAAATCTGACCGAAAACAGAGACAGAAGGATAAAAGCGACGAAAACGACGCTTGCCAGCACGATCGAAAACACGTTTTTCTTGAGCCCTTTCAGCACCTTGATGCCCGCCGAACCGATCAGATAGACCACCGCGACCTGGATGCCGCGGAAAGCGTAACCGACGTAAGTTAAGGAAAGGAACTTGTCGAAAAAGAGCGAAATGACGAAGATGATGACGAAGGCGGGCAAGCATACCGCCAGCGTGGAGACCAGCGCGCCAAGCACCCCCGCGACCTTGTAGCCGATATACGTTGCCGTATTGACGGCGATGGGCCCCGGCGTGCTTTCCGCTACGCCGAGCATATCCAAAAACTCCTCCTTCTCAAGCCATTTTTTGCGCGAAACGAATTCGCTTTCCAAAAAAGCGATCATCGCATAGCCGCCGCCGAAAGTAAAGGCGCCGATCTTCAAAAAGCTCAAAAAGAGCGATAAAAGTTTTGGAAGAGGTTTTTTCATCCTTTCAATTATACCCTATTCGCAAAAAGAAAGCAAGATTGCAAAGAGGTCAGAACTCGACGATCTCGGTCTTCAGATCGCAATAATACTCCGCCTTTTTGCATTTGAATTTCAAAACGCAAAAATCGGGATCGGTGACTCCCTTTTTGTAAAAGAACTTATCGCCGAAACGCCAAATCGAGTCCTTCGTCGGTTGGTCAAAACGTACTTCCATTTCCCCGACGATGCAAACTCCTTGATATTTCAACAAGCCGCGATGGTAAAAATAGACGCAAGCCTTGCCGTTTTCCATATATTGCTTGACCTTTCTTGACGAAGTGTTCGTCGTAAAATAGATCTCGTCGTTTTGGATCTTGCGAGGAGCAAGCATCGCCCGCATGACGGGATGCCCTTGTTCATCCACCGAGGCGATAAACGCCGTCTTCCGCTTGGATATAAATTTAAAGATCCCCGCTTTGTCCATAAACCTTTCCCCTTAAAATCAGGTGTACAAAATGCGCAACGTCAAATAAACTCCGTAAGCCGCAAGGAGCGCGATTCCCTGCCACCTGTGGAATTTTTTGGTAAACAGCATCGGCAACACCGCGATGGCGGAAAGTCCCAAGCAGAACGGCAAGTCAAAAAGGATCGCCTGACGAGGGAACACCAGCGTGCCGCCCGAGACCATTGCGCAGACGGGAAGGATCAAAGTCATATCGATGATGTTTGCGCCGATGATGTTGCCCACCGAGATGGAAGACTTCTTTTTGGCAATGGCGGTGATGGTTGTGACGAGTTCCGGAAGCGAAGTACCGATCGCCACCAAAGTGACTGCGATGACGCCTTCGGGGATGCCCGCCGCAAGCGCAAGTTTTTGACCGTTGGAGACCAAAAGCTCCGCGCCGCCGATGATACCCGCCGCGCCGCCGATAAACTTCAAGACGTTGATCAAAATCGTCTTTTTATCCTTTTTGACAGGCTCTGCTTCCTGTTCGGGCGCATCCTCCTTGATGCCGACGTTTGCCCCGGTGCTATCCGAAGAAAGACCGCCGACGACAGGATTCTTCATCATCTTGACCGCCTCGATGACGTTTTCCGCAAAGAAGATGATAAAAAGCTCAAGGATAACGACGCCGAGCCCCACGCTCAAAATGTGGTTGCCGTCCAGCATACCGCCGAACCAACCGACCAAAAGCAAGTTGAGAGAAGCTACCAGCAAAAGGACGGACTTGAAAAAATACTGCTTGCGATCCACCTTGCCCGGCATAAACAAAAGCGATATCGCCATGATCAAGCCGAGGATTGCCACCACGCTGCCCACCGCGTTGCCGACGGCGAGCTCCACCGTGCCGCGCGCCGTGGCGATGATGGAAACGATAAGTTCCGGAAGCGTAGTCGCCACCGAGACCACCGTTGCGCCGACGATCAAAGGCGAAATACCCAAAACTTCGGCGATCCAGGACGCCGCATCCACGAAGAAATCGCCGCCTTTGACGATCAAAGCGATCCCTACCGCCAAAAGCACGGCGGCAAGCGCGATCTCACCTGCGGAACCCATTAAAAAAGACGTTATCATATTCCCTTCCTTCTTCCCTAAGCATTAAAAAAACTTTGGGGAAATCATACCAAAGACAATTTCGCCAAAGTCTCGCGGTTTAAGGTTAGCCAGCCGCAACGCGGCAGTGCTGTTGACGTCGCCGCACCGAAACGGTGCCCACTACTCCCTATGACAGCAAATAGTATACCTTATTTTACGTTTTTCTGTCAACCGTTTGCGCCAAGCTTACGCATCCGCGACCACGATCCGGAAGGATGCGGTAAAGCCTTGATAGCTTACGGTGACGGACGTTTGATCGTCCGCGATGACCGAGGTGGTTGCGGTGATGCCGCACCCATCGGAATAGTCGATATAACCGTAACCCAGCGACGCTTTTTCAAAGGTCAGACGCAACCGCAGCCCCGTAAGGTCCACCGTATCGCCCACGTGATAATCGGTTTTTGGGGAGGTTGCCACGCTGATCGACACGATCTGCGGCGTCCGCACCGTGACGGGAACGTTTGCCGTGACCGAAGGGTATCCCGGAATCCAAATGGTGACGAAGGTCCGCCCCAGCGCAAGTTCAACGCCGTCGTTGTCAAAATAAGCGGAACTGCCGGGTAAGACGCTTTGCGTGCCGTTGTTGTACTCCACGTTTACCGAGACGACCTGCTCCTCCTCGTCAAAGGAAAAATCTTCGTCTTCAAAGAAGGAAAGTTCCCCGTTCATCGTAACGGTCAAACGAGTGGGGACGACGGCGGTGACGGTCAACGAAAAGGAAGTTGCGATATCGCCGTACTTGGTATGCGCGACGACTTTGACTAAGTTATCGGCAGGCCCTGCGGCGCCGTTATAAACCGTGATGCCGTCGGAATGGTAAAAACTGAGGTCGCTTTCCGCAAGTTGCTCGGAAGTGCCGTCGTTGTACGTCACGAGAGCCGCGATGCCCGATGCGGAAAACGGCTCGCCTACGAAGTAAGCTGTCTTCGTGGGGAGTGAAGTCAATCGCACCGAAGTAGGCGCGTGCGCCTCCACCGTCACGGGAATATCCGCCGAAACGCCGCGGTAAGTGATGCGCACCTTGGTATGATCGGTGGTAAGAGCGGTCGCAGGCGAGATCTCGTAATTTGCAATCACGGCGGTCTCACCGGTCTGATAGGTGGCGGTGACCACCAGTCCAGTCTTGTCGAAGATGGTGCCTTCAACGTAATTCTTTTTGACGTTTTCGGTATCAAGGGTCAACGCCGTCACCTTGGGGGCGACCACCGTCAGATCGATGGCGGCAGATACCGTCTTTCCGTTTTTCGTATAACTAAGCGCGACCGTCTGCGTGCCCAAAACGTCCTTTTTGAGCCCGTTCACGGTCATTTCGGACATGGGGAATTCCTCGATCGAACCGTTGCTGAACTCCACCTCCACGAGGCCGCCGGAAAAGTCCGGCTCCTGCCCTTGCACCACCTTGATGGTGTCGGGGTCCTTGGTCACCGTAAGCTTGGTGGGATGCGCCCCGCCGCAAGCGACGAGGACAAGCATAAGCAGTAGCAGCGCCGCAATAAGCGCAAACGAAACGACTTTTTTCATATCATTATTATACGGCATCAACCATCTTCCGTCAATCGGGGGAAAGCGAATTCGTTGACAGCCCTTTTGAAAGGTTCTATAATAAAGGCGAGGTGACTATATGAAATACATAGTATTTTTAGGCGACGGCATGGCGGATACCCCGATCCCCGAGATCGAGGGCAAAACGCCTTTGATGGTGGCAAAGAAGCCCAACATCGATTCCCTTGCTTCCAAAAGCGAACTCGGTCTTGCGAAAACCGTACCCGACGGCATGAAGCCGGGCAGCGACACCGCAAATCTTTCGGTGATGGGTTACGACCCCCGCGTGTCTTACTCCGGGCGCTCCCCGTTGGAAGCCTTAAGCATGGGGCTCACGCTCAACGACACGGACGTTGCCGTACGTTGCAATCTGGTGACGCTTTCCTCCGAGGAGGAACACTACGCCGATAAACGCATGATCGACTACAGCAGCGGCGAGATCTCCACCGAAGAAGCCAAGGAACTCATCGAATTCGTACAGGCAAACCTCGGCACCGAGCGCCTGTCTTTCCACGCGGGCATCAGCTACCGCCATTGTCTAATCGTGCACGACGCAACGGTCGGCTCCGACCTGACCCCTCCGCACGACATCACGGGTAAGCCCATCAAGAGGCACCTGCCCACCGGCGTGCTGGGCGACCTGTTTACCGACCTGATGGTCAAATCCTACGACCTTTTGAAGGATCACCCCATCAACCTAAAGCGCATTGCGGAAGGCAAAAATCCCGCCAATTCCATTTGGCTGTGGGACGAAGGCACCAAGCCTTCCCTGCCCGATTTTGAAGCCAAGACCGGCGTCAAAGGCGCCGTCATCAGCGCGGTGGACCTTTTGAAGGGCATCGGCAAAGGCGCGGGGATGGAAGTGATCGAAGTCAAAGGCGCGACGGGCAACGTCAACACCGATTTTTCCGCAAAAGGCAAAGCCGCGATCGACGCCTTGTCTCGCGTTGACTACGTCTATATCCACGTGGAAGCCCCCGACGAGTCGGGCCACCAAGGCAACCTCAAGGACAAGATCTACTCCATCGAAAAGATCGACTCCGACATCGTTGGCCCCGTCATGGCGTACTTGAAGGACTGCGGCGAAGCTTACCACGTTTTGGTCTGTCCCGACCATCCGACGCCCATCGCGACCCGCACGCACTCCGCCGACCCCATCCCGTACTTGATCTATAAGAGCGATTGCGAGGTCAAAAGCGGCGTGGACACCTACGACGAAGAAACCGCAAAAAGCACCGGCATCTTTGTGGAAGAAGGCTACACCTTGATCGACCGCCTGTTCTCCTCCCAAAGCGAAGTTCCGCAGGAGCAAGGCATCGACCCCGACGTGGTGACCACGGCGGACGGCGCCGAGGAGATCGCCCTCACGGAAGCCTCTGAAGAAAGCCCCGCGGAAGAAGAGGCAACCCCCGCCGAAGAAGCGGAAAAACCCCAACCCAAAAAGAAAAAGAAGTTTGATTTCAAGGCGTTTTTTAAGCGTCACTTGATCGTCTTCATCATCGTCTTTGCGGTGCTGCTGGTTGCCGGCGGACTTTGCGCCGGGCACTTTATCGCAACGTACCACCTTGCCTTCATTCATTCGGAGGAAGGTCTGACCAAAGCGCTTACCAAAGACAAAGCGACCACGCTCGTCCTCAAAAAGGACATCACCCTCTCTTCCGACCTCGTCTTGGACCGCCCCGTAAATATCGACCTCAACAAGCACACGCTCACCGTAAAAGGTGACGTCACCATCCCGGTGGAAAAACCCGTCAGCATCGGTTACAAGACCAAAGGCAACTACGTCTTCGGCGGCAAGATCGTTGCGGACAGCCTGACCTTGAGCGGTACGAGCGACCTCCGTTTGATGGCAAACGTCGAAGTGAAGGACGCTATCGTCAACGCGGCTAAAATCGAGTACGTCGGAGGCACTTTCACTGCAGAAAACGGCATTTCGATGCAATCGGAAAGCATCTTCTTCAACGGGGCGGCGGACGCAACGCTTTCCCTTTCGGCAAATGCAGATTTTACGCTTCGCGGCACTGCCACCGCAACGCAAGGCGGCAAGACCGTCACCCTTCAACGGGGCACGATCGGTTCCGCCGTCGGGCTTGACGGCAACAGCCCCATCGTTTACGACCACGTAGGCGGTGTGGAAAAGACCTTAAACGTTGCAAATTATTATCGCGTCACCCGCCTTGCCACACCGGACGAGATCTACGTGTTGCAAGAAGACGGCGACTTCCGTTGCTACGTATCCGAAGTGATCGGCGCGACGGAGATCCGTTACAGCTTAAACGGCGTGGAACAGGATCCCGTTGCCGTAACGCCGGGGACCACCGTCATCAACTTGAATTCGGACAATTTGACTCCCGGGGAGCAGACCGTTCGCATCCGTCTGACCGCGCCGAACGATCCCCGTTACGTTACCAGTGAGGAGAAGACTTGCAAGTTTAAGTTCTCCGCGCAGCTCGACACCCCCATTCCCACCGTTGCGGAGGAGGAAGGTAAGATCGTCCTGACCGTCCCTGCCATCAAGCACGCGGACAAATACGTTTATACCATCTGCGGCAACTCCTACGAGACCAAAACCGTCAAAACCGATATCTCGGACAAAGTAACGGAAGGCGGCGTTTATATCATCAAAGTCACCGCCGTCAGCGACAACAAGTATTTCTCAAAAAGCAACGAAGCGATGACCAGCTACGTGACCCACCTCACCCTTGCGGCGCCGGTGGTTACTGCGGTAAAAACGGAGGAAACCGTTGCCTTCACTTGGGAAGCCGTGGAGCACGCATCCAACTATTACGTCACCTACGGCGCCGACGTGATCTATTTGACGGGCACTTCGATCGAACTGCCCTACGTCGAGGACGCGTCCTTCCGCATTCAATCCAAAGCAAAGGGCGGCGAATTCTATCTTGACAGCACCGTCACCGTTTTAACCGCGGCGGAGATCGTTGCCCCCGCGGCATAAGGAGAACTATGAGCACAACGAGGATCCTGACCATTCAAGACGTTTCCTGCTACGGACAGTGTTCGTTGACGGTTGCCCTGCCCATCCTTTCCGCGATGGGAGTGGAAACCGCCATCATCCCTTCCGCGATCCTCTCCACACACACCGGAGGATTTACCGGGTACACCTTCCGCGACCTGACCGAGGATCTGCCCCTGATCAGCGAGCATTGGCAAAAGGAAAACATCGCTTTCGACGCCTTTTACACCGGCTACGTGGGAAGCAAAAAGCAACTGGACTACATCAAGGACATCGTCCGCACCAACGCAAAAAAGAACAGCCTGTTTATCGTTGACCCCGTGATGGCAGACAACGGCAATTTATATTACGGCTTTGACGTGGAATTCGCCGCGGAGATGGCGCGCTTCGTGGAGGGCGCGGACGTGATTTTGCCCAACCTCACCGAAGCGGCATTCCTTTTGAAGGAGCCCTGCCGCCTGGAAGGCTACGACCGGGAATACGTCGAAAAGCTGGTGCGCAGGCTTTCCGCCCTCAGCGGCGGCGACGTGGTGCTGACGGGCGTTTCCTTTGAAAAAGATAAGCTTGGCGTGGCGGCGTACTCCAAAAAGAAAGACAAGGTCCACTACTACTTTGGGGAGCGCATCGAAGGCTCCTTCCACGGAACGGGCGACGTTTACGCTTCCACCTTTTCCGGCGGACTGCTCCGCGGGCTTTCGGTGGAGGAAGCGGCGGAACTTGCCGTGGACTTCACGCTGGAGGCCATCAAGGAGACCCTCCCGGACCGCAAAGAGCATTGGTACGGCGTCAAGT
>JAEEGL016057128.1_pt1 | contig 12748 bp, 9 predicted proteins | sample 9134231 | NCBI WGS metagenome assembly JAEEGL01 (sample SAMN16246548, study PRJNA631951) | gut metagenome | biome: gut microbiome; feature: rumen; material: fiber-attached | host: Bos | place: Iran: Karaj | collected 2018-10 | reverse complement strand
TCCAGAAATCTGACGGAACAAAAATTACAAAAGCAATATACAGAAAAATGATAAGACTCGGTGATAAATCATGGATAGTTCAGTATAAAACTAAATTCGGACTGCTTGATTATGAGGGGAATTATATTATTTTACCTAAATACAGAAATGTGCAAAGAATAGCAAACAAGTACGTGAAATTTGGGAATGATAATGATTACGGGCTATATGATGAGAATGGGTTTACAATTATTCAGCCGGAGTATTCATCGATTGACCTGTTATACGGGAAAATGTTTCTTACCCGAAAAAACTTTCGTTACGGGGTTGTTGATATGCAGGGGAATACTCTTTTAGAAAATGAATTTGACGATATATATATGCCGTCACCTCATGAGATGCTCGTTCAGTATGAGGGGAACTGGTCAAAGATTGAAAGTTTATCAGAAAAAGAAATAACTTTGCCTGAAGATATTAACCAAATGTCAGAGAATAAAGATTTTAAAATAACAAATCTTGTTGTAAACACAGGTGTCGGGGCAGGATATTCTGTTGTTACTTTAACGGATTATTTCTTAAAAGTGATTGCCTGTATTTCTCCTGCCTATGAAGCGACTATTGATGAGTTGATGTATTCACAGGGCGCAGATACAATTTCAATATTAATGAAACTTTCGTGGCTTCCTAAATTCCCGTTTGTATTTATAAAACAATACTATCGTCAGTTGCGTAGTCCAAACAATGGTCCGCTTTCTAATACCCGTTCTACTCTTAAAAAGCAGTTGAGATAAGTATAGATTAAAAACTAGCCAACTGACCAGTAGATTAAAATATTTATTTTATCTATTATATATATGATTAAAAGTGAATATAGGATAGCAGTATGAATACCCAAATCTTGCCCGAAGAAGTTTCACTGACAAGCAGGCAACGTGAAGTTTTATTGTTTATAGGGCGTGGATATACGAACGAAGAAATAGCAAAATTATTAAATATTACAAGACATACAGTAAAAGCGCACCTTTGTGCTGTTTATGAGGTTTTAGGAACTGCATCAAGAGTTCATGCTGTCATTAAAGCAATACAGTTAGGTATATTGAATATTGAAGATTTATAATATCTTGATTTAATGCCGTTTATTCGTTATCATATCTTTGTTTATTATAAGGAGTGAGTTATGAACGATATTAAATTACCCGGAGTTGATACAGACGGAACAGAGAAAGAATATGGACTCTCTGATTTTAAAGGAAAAAGAACTGTTTTATATTTTTATCCAAAAGACAATACATCAGGTTGCACGCAAGAGGCGTGCGATTTTCGTGACAATATAAACAGATTAACTAATTACGCATTTGTTATCGGGGTGAGTCCTGACAGTATAAAAAGTCACCTGAAATTCAGGGAAAAACAGGGATTAAACTTTATTCTTTTATCTGATACAGAACATATTTTGGCTGAAAAATACGGGGTTTGGAAAGAAAAATCTATGTATGGCAGAAAATATATGGGAATAGAACGCTCAACATTTATACTTGATAAAGACGGGAATATTGAAAAAGAGTGGAGAAAAGTAAAAGTAAAAGGTCATGTTGATGAGGTTGTCGGGTATTTTGTGAAGTAAATTATTATTTAGCGCTGGAACCGCTAAACAATAATTTATGCTATAATATCTCTGTGAAAGAATAAGGAGAAAATTATGAAAGTTAGAGCAAGTCATATTTTGGTTCAGACAGAAGATGAAGTAAATGAATTAGTAAATAAATTGAATGAGGGTGCAGATTTTGCCGAATTAGCACAAGAATGTTCTCTTTGCCCATCAGGTAAACAAGGCGGAGATTTGGGCTTTTTTGGTAAAGGTATGATGGTTAAACCTTTTGAAGATGCCGCTTTCGCTCTTGAAGTCGGTCAGGTTTCCGAACCTGTTGAAACTCAATTCGGCTGGCACTTAATCAAATTAACAGGCAAAAAAGACTAATGACCTTTGATAATCTTGACCTCGATTATTTGTTGGTAAACACAACAAATCAGTTTTTGTTAGAATACGCTCCTATTGAAGAAAACTCCTGCCATAATCTTACGGGGTTTACGGGTGATACCGGCGATTCTTTGTGGTGCAAAAAAGGGAAGATAAAACTTTTTGTTGACGGAAGGTATCATACTCAGGCCGACAATGAGGTTAACCACGATAATGTGGATGTCGTAAAACTCAAACTTACAGAAAAACAAGATGACCTCATTTGTCTTAATATAAAACCAAATTCAACATTGGGTGTCGTTACCAAAAAGGTTTCTCAGGCAAGGTTTGAGTATCTTAAGACGTTATTAAACGAAATTGACGTAAAGATTGTATCTTTAAAAGATGATGTCTTTGAAATGCCTTACACAAAACCAAAAACTAAGGCTGTAAAAATTTCTGCCGATTTATCAGGTGCAAGTTTTTTTGATAAAATTTCACGTCTGGGAAAAAATGCACTTTTTACTAACTCTGAAGAGATTACTTATCTTACGAATCTTCGTGACTTTTCACAAGAGTGTGCAGTTAAAATTGACGGAAAGTTGTTAGTATTAAACGATAAAAATATCTTATTCACAGATGCAATAATTGAAGGTGATGCAGAATTTGAGGTATTGCCATTGGACTTTTTTGAAGAATATATAAGTAAAATTGAGGATAAGATTATAGTTGATAAGTCAAGTATAAATGCTTATGATTATTCTCTTATAAAAAATCCTGTCCCTCAAATCTCACAGGTTAAACTGATGAAATCAGTCAAAAATAAAGCAGAATTAGAACATTTAAAATATTGTTTTAAAATGACAGATAAGGCATTGTCCGAAATCCGAAAATTTATAGAACAAACAGGTAATATTTCAGAATACGACATTGATAAAGAGTTAACAAAGAACTTTAAAAAATACGGAGCAAAATCACACAGTTTTACTTCGATAGTAGCAAGAAATCAAAACTCTGCACTTGCCCATTATATGAAATCGTCAAAAGATGAAATTATAAAAGAGGGTGATTTGGTGCTGATAGATTGCGGGGCTTATTACGATGGAGGGCTTGCAACCGATATAACAAGAGTTTTTGTCAAAGGGGAAGCATCAGGTTTACAAAAAAAAGTTTATACTACCGTTTTAAAAATGTTCTTAAATGCGTTTAATTATCAGGTTACAGAAGGTGTAACAACAGGTTATGAGATAGACGGTTTTGTGCATGAATATCTTGAAAAAAACAGGGTTGATGATTTTGTGTTTTCTCACGGGCTCGGGCATGGTGTTGGAATTTGCGTTCACGAAACCCCGCCAAATCTGAGCAGAAAAGAGGTTGCTAAACATCCTCTGCTGAATAATATGTGTTTTACCATAGAGCCGGGGTTGTACTCTGAAAAACATTTTGGGGTAAGGCTTGAGAACTCTTGTTATCTTGAAAACGGAGTTATAAAATCTTTTTCTAATATGTGTTACGAGAAAAAACTCATTGATTATGATATGCTGTCAGATATTGAAAAAGAATGGCTTTCTGATTTTGAGGTAATGTAAATGGAAATTACTGGTGTAAATAATAATTTAGTCAAAGATGTTGCGCGACTTCAACAAAAAAAATACCGTAATGAGAGCGGTAAATTTTTACTCGAAGGTTATAAATCTGTTTTTGAGGCTGTAAAATCAGGAGTAAAGATTGAGTATGTCTTTGTTCTTGCTGAAAAAGCAGGCAGATATAACTTTGTAAATTGCGAATTAATAAAAACGACATTTGCCGTATTAAAAAAAATTTCTACTACAGATTCCGCACCTGAGGTTGTTGCAGTCGGATACCAGCCTCATAATGATTATGAAAAATTAAATAATTCAAAAAAAGTTGTGTTGCTCGAAAACATATCAGATGCGGGGAATTTAGGTACTATAATAAGAACCGCCGCTGCATTCAATATTGATTCAATTATTTTGTATGGTGATACTGTTGATTTATATAACCCAAAATGCGTTCGCTCTGCCGTAGGGAATTTGTGGAAAACAAATATTGTAACTATGAAAACTATATCAGAACTGGATAAATATTTTGCGGATTTTGAAAGAATTGCAACTTTGCCAAAAACAGAAAATTCTCTCTGGCTGAATGACTGGATACCCGATAACAAAATTCTTATGATGTTTGGCTCTGAAGCAGACGGGTTGACAGAAGAATTGAAAAATTATGCAACCAAAAATCTTACCATTGAGATGAAGAAAGATGTTGAATCTCTGAATTTAAGCGTTTCTGCTAGTATTATAATGTATAAAATGAGAGGAATGAATAAATAATATTTAGTTTGGGATAATTGAATGAGGTTAAAAAGTTTAAAACTAAATAATTACAGGAATTGTCAGAAGATATTGCTTGATTTGGATTATGACAAAATTATTATTGTGGGTAAAAACGCACAAGGGAAAACAAATATTTTGGAAAGTGTTTATTATTTGTCAGCCTTAAAATCACCAAGAACCTCAAATATTAAAGATTTTGTCCGGTTTGGCGAGGATGGATTCAGTATTGAGGGGGAACTTCTTAAATCAGGAACGGACATTTCACTTGAGATAGATTATACTCTTGATAAAACAAAGGTTCTGAAATTAAACGGATTAAAAACTACACCCAAAAATTATAAATCAGCACTAAATACTGTTTTGTTTTCAACACAGGATTTGCTTTTGTTGAGAGGAACACCGCAGGACAGACGGGACTGGCTTGACAGTGCAATAGCCCAAATTTATCCTGCCCATGACGAACGGTTATCAAAATATAATAAAATTCGTATCCAAAAAAATAATCTTTTAAAATCAGAAAATATTGACAATTCTCTGCTTGATGTTTTTAATGAGCAAATAGTGATTACAGGCTCTAATATAATTTATACAAGACAAAAATTTTTGTCTGAACTGAAAAAATTTGCGCTTGAAAAATATTCCGGAATATCAGCAAACGAGGAGTTTTCGTTTGAATACAGTGTTTCATCAACTGATATTGAAGATATTGCAAAAGAATTAAGAACGGAATTAGAAGAACGAAAACAGGAAGAACTTGCCCGTCGTCAGTCGTGTGCAGGCCCGCACAGAGATGATGTTATATTCCGGATTGACGGGAAAGATGCAACAAAATTTGCTTCACAGGGTCAGCACAGAACTGTTGTTCTTGCTCTTAAACTTGCAGAGATAGAATTAATCTCGTCAAAAAAAGGATATTCACCTATTCTTCTGCTTGACGATGTTTTGGCGGAACTTGACGATTTAAGGCAGAATTATCTTTTAAAATCTATCTCAAAAAATACACAAACTATCATTACCTCTGTTGATACATTATTATTTGAAGAAAATTTCTTAAGAAATGTAAAGATATATAATATTTCAAATGGCTGTATAGCCGTAAAATAAGTGTTTTTACAATATTTAAAAAAATTTTTGCCCTTATATATATGTTATGGTAAACTTATTAATATAATAGATTTGGGGAAGAGAGTCATTGAACTCATTTAATATAATCAGAAAAAGTTTAATATTGCTGTGTGCATTTTTCACATTAGCCGGAATAGCAAGTGCTGACGCACTATTCAACGGTGAACAATCCCCTTTTGCTTTTCCGGAAGAAAACCCCGCTTCCGATTATTTCGATACTTCTATTAAACATGCCCAAACTATTAAAGATATCGAAATTTACGGCACTAATGTTATTAAGCCTGCAGTTGTTCTTTCTAAAATGAACATGAAAAAAGGCGATCCGTTTGATGCAGATATGGTTCAGAGAGATTTGAAAAATATCTATCAAATGGGCTTTTTTACTGAAAAAATGAAGGCTGTACCTGTTGAAAATGCTGACGGCACTATTACTCTTAAAATTCTTTTAGAGGAAAATATCCCTGTAAAAGATGTCGTTATTGATGGTAATACCGCTATTGCTACAGAAGAACTCATGCCGTTTGTTGTCGGACTTATCGGCAAGCCCCAAAATATTGATGAGGTTAATCAGGCAATAGAAAAAATTAACGAATGTTATGCGTCTAAAGGCTACATTCTTGCCAGAGTTGACAGCATTTATGATGATCCTGACGGAACAATTAACATTGGTTTAAAAGAGGGAACTATCAATAAAATATTGATTTCAGGTAACAACAAAACAAAAGACTATGTTATTACCAGAAATATCTTAACAGAGCCCGGCATGGTTTATAACGAAAACCAAATAAAAGAAGATTTGGTCCGTTTATACTCAACGCAGGCGTTTAAAGATGTGAACAGAAGTATTGATGCCTGCCCTGATGACCCTGATAAATATGATGTAACGATTGTTATTACAGAGCAAAGGACAGCATCTATTTCATTAGGTGGTGGTCTTGATTCAAGTACAGGTGTGTTTGGTTCATTAGGTATCAGTGATAACAACTTTAGAGGGCTTAACCAAAGAATTTCCTTAAGCGGTTTGGTCGGTACCGGTGTTATCATGAGTGATACAACCGTTAAAAATCACATGAACTTTCAGGCAGAGTTAAGTTTCTTCCAGCCTTACCTTTGGAATGCAGACACATCTCTTATGAGTAAAGTATTCTTCAGAAGTTTTGGTAGTTATAATGTTCCATTGGCAGTTGAGGACAGAATCGGGGTAGAGGCTACCTTATCTCACAGAATGAAATATAATCCAAACCTTATGTCAACATTATCGGTTGGGGTAGAAAATGTCCATGTAAAAGAGGGTGATAAAGACAGAATAAGAAACATGTACAGAGCAAAAAATGTACCTATCTCTGAACGTGCTAAACAGTTAGAGGGCGGTTTGTTCCTGACCTTTAGTCCGGGGATAAGATACGACTCAAGAGATTCTGCTCTTAACCCTAGAAACGGTGTGTTGGCAACTGCAAGAATAGATCAGGCATTTGCTCTTGACGGGTTTGACAAAACTCACGCAAAATTATCAGGTATGATTAAACGATTCTTCCCTGTTGCAAGCAAGTCATCTTTATCATTTACTGCTAAAGCAGGTGGGAAATTATACGGTGACAAGATGCCTGAGGTTATGGCCTTCCGTTTGGGCGGACCTTATACTGTCAGAGGGTATAAAATTAACGGTGTAGGTACAGGTGACGCTTTTGTTATGGGTTCTGTTGAACTCGCAACTCCTGTATTGTTCCTTGACAGGCTAAAAGTTAATTTCTTCCAAAACCTTCGTTTAACATTCTTTGTTGATGCAGGTAAAGTGTTCAGCGGATACATATCAGACAAATTGTATGACAGACCAATGGAAGCAATTACTGCAGGTATCGGTTTAAAACTTTACATCCCGGGGGTTGGACCACTTTCTGTTGACTACGGTATCCCGCTCACACGCAGCGGTTCTTACGGTAGCAAACATGGTTACTTCACTTTCGGTGTTGGTGATATGATGTACTAGGGGTAATATATAAGATAAGATATGCCCTTAAAATGATAGTAAAATATTAAGGAGAATATTATGAAAAAATCTATGATAGCAGTTTTAACAGCAGTTGCACTGATGATGCCATCTACTATGGCTTTTGCAGGTGGTTTAGGTTACGTTGATTACGAAGAGGTTATTGAAAATTGCTCGTATGCACTTAATGCTAAAAAACAATTAGACTCAAAAGCACTTGCTATTAAACAATATATGTTTGATAAGGAAAAAGAATACGAATCTATTCAGTCACCTGTTCAAAAACAAAATTTTCAGGACAAAGTTACTGCCGAACTTAAACAAAAACAAAACGATTTCTTAAGAGAACAGGCAAAAACTGAACAACAAATCTTTGACAAAATCAGAGAGGTTGCTAAAGGAATTATGGTTGAACAAAAATTAGATGCTATTATCAGTGATAAAGCAGTGTTCTGTGGTGGCGTTGATATTACAAAAGAACTTATTAACAGAATGAAAGGTGTTCAATAGGGGTAAATAGGGGTAAATATAAGGGGTGTTTTTGATTCTTTATATTAAGGTAACTTCTAAAGGCAATAGGATATAGGTATATCACGAAATTCTTAATATTTATTTTTTATAAAAAATAAGTTTTTAGATGTTGCCTTTAACCACAATAGATACAGATTTAGCAGAGTGAGGGACAGAATGTTTAGCAGAAATTTAGAATATGTTATAAAAGAAACATCAACTGATGACAGACAGGCGCTTCAGGATTTGTTAAATGAGATGTCCCAAGAGGGTTGGGATTTATACACTCTGCATGAGGTTGAAACCGAAGATGATTTTGTTTACAGTTGTATCTTTATGAGAGAAAGACCTATGAGTGATGAAAATGAGGTTTTTGATAAGGTTGTTAATATCAAAAATTTTAAGGCTCAAATGGAAAAAATGCTCTCTAATAATATGACCCCGTATGAAACCTGTAAGGATATTATAGGCAAGATTAAGGCTCAAAAAGAAAGAGTTGCAAAGGTTAAATCTCAAATTGACAAGGTTGACTGGTCGGAACGTGACACTCTGAACAGGCAGATGTCTGACGAACTCCAGAGATTAGATAATTTAAAACAAGATTTGGTTAAAGAAATATCTCCGGGGGTTATGTATTCAAGAATAGGTGAAGAAAAGTTTACCGTTAATCTTGGCGAAGAGTTGCTGGAATTTGTCAGCCCTGACAGTCAGAATGATTTGTTATCAGAAACTGTTAAATCACGTCAAAAACTGACTGATGAGTTGGGCTATGTTATACCACGCATGGTATTTCAGGATGATGATAATCTTGCACCATACGAGTTTAGTATAAAGGTTCATAACCTTGAAGCGTACAAATCTACTGCAGTTCCTGAACATATTGCATTCTTTAAAGATGACCTGCATCTTTCAAGAAAACCTGCAGGAACTATTGTTGTAAAAGACGAAATTACAGGTAAAGATGTTTGGTGGGTAGATTCTAAACAGGCTGAAGATTTTTGGGCTGAAGGTTATACTGCTGTTGAATATATTGCAAGAGCAATAGAATTTGTATCTGTTAAATATGTTTCTGAAATTCTTGATTACAGTGATATTAACAGATATGTTACCCTCGTTGAAAAACGTAACCCGTTTGTTATTAACAATATTATTCCTGATTTTATAACAGTTGCAGAATTAAAGTATATTTTGATAAATCTTATCAGAGAGCGTATTTCTATTAAAGATATTGATTATATATTTGAGAAGATAAATGATTTTTCTGATGAGTTGTCAAAAGACGGGTTATTGGACAGAATTAGATTATCACTGGCAAAACATATATCACAGAGGTTTGTAACAAAAGAGCCTACAAAGGTGATGGAATTTACAGGCAAAACTCTTGATGATATGTTCTCACTTTCTGAATCTGAAGAGGGTGCAGTGATAAAGGTTGACGGAAAGTTTGCCGAAAAATTAGCGAAGAAAATGATTAAAATTGCCGGTGCTAACGATTTGAAAGAGATAGTTCTTGTAGTTCCTATGGAAATCAGACATATGACATTCGCTATCTTCTCTGAATTTATCAATAACCTCACTGTTGTTGCTCATGAGGAATTGTCCTGCGAAACAAATATTGATGTCATAGAAACTATTTAGTATTTTGATGTTTTGTCATTAAATCGTGATATTTATATACAAATCGCTAAATTTTTGATACAATTTTTATATGATTTTTAATTTACGAAAATAAAAAATAAAGTCTTGCTTCTTATTCAGAGGCAAGTTTTTATGTTGAAAGTTTACAAAAACAAGGAGTATAAAATGGCTGTAAAAACAAAAGATGAACCAATTATAATAAGTGAATTAAAAGAAAATCGTACAATAACTTCTTCAAAAAAGAATGCACTATATTTTAAAGGGTATTCAACCGTTGATAGTGCGGTAAAATCTGTAACATCAAACGGGGATGATTTAGTCTTAACCTTAAATGACAGCACATACTCTGTGATTTTAAAAGATTATTTTTCTAAAAACGGGAAATTCCCTGTTAAGTATATAAAAACAGATGCTGAAACAGATAACCTTACAAATATTTTTGATTATGTAATAGAAAATGATATAAAAGGAACATCTCAAACAATAATTACTCCTGCAAAAAAAATGACAGGGACTGTTTTCAACGATAATATTTCTGCATCTCAATATCTTTTGTATAAAGATAAGGACAAGAAACAAATTGATTACACATATACAAAAAAAGGGGTAACAATAAATGCAAATGGCGGGAATGATACAATATATGGTTCTCGATACTCTGACACAATAAATGGTGGTGACGGCGGTGACACAATCTACTCATCAACAGGGGATGACACAATATCAGGCGGTAAAGGGGTAAATAATCTCAACTATAATTCTTCCACTTTCGGGCATGATACAGTAAAACTAACAAAAGGCGAAACACTAAATATTAACAGTAATTATATTTCGTCTTATGCTCAAGGTGATACAAAAAGTACGAAAAATGACCTTGTTTTAAAATATAACGACAATAACACAGTAACTATCAAAAATTATTATGCAAAAGACACAGGTGCGGTGGTAAATATAAAAGGGGTTGATTTGACCAAAACGGTTAAATTGGCAGAAGTTAATGCTTCAAATTATTTTGATAAAGAAGATCAAAAAGCGGTCAGAAAATACACAGGTTCTGCTCTGGCGGATAAAGTTGATGCAAGAGGGGTAAAACAATTAAAAGATAAAAATGGTAATCTTCTTGATACAGGGGTAACCCTCAATACAGGGCTTGGTGATGATGTTATTTACGGCTCAGAATATAACGATACAATCACAGGCGGAAAAGGTGACAATACAATATATCATTACGCAGGAGAGGGCGATGACACAATAGTTTTAACCAAAGGTGAAAATCTGACAATACATCTTGCGGATATTGATAAAAGTAACCTGACCTATTCTTCTGATAAAAAAGGAAATTTAATAATTAGTTATACTCAAACCATTAGTGAAACCGAAAAAACAGGCTCAATTATTCTTAAAAATTTCTACAAAAAAGATACAACGGGCGCTGATACTTACGTTAAACTTATCACCCAAAGCGGTACAATTAACAATTTGAGAGAGGATATTTTCTTAAATGAAATTGTGACGAATAAAAACTATACAGGCTCATGGCTATCTGAGGAAATCACAGGGCAATTAGAAGAACCAACGAATAAAAAGAAAGAAACAGGTTTAACCCTCAATGGTGGCGGTGGTAATGATAAGATTACAGGTACAAAGTTCAACGACACTATAAAGGGCGGAGCAGGTGACGATACCATTTATAGTGGTGCGGGCAGTGATAAAATCTACGGCGAAGCCGGTAACAATACTATCTATTTTAATGAGGGTGATGGCGAAGATACTGTTTATTCAGGTAAAGGTAATGATAGTTTAATCTTTACGAATATTGATATGGAAAAAATGGAGCGTACTCAAGATAAAAAAGATTTGGTTATTACTTATGGTGAGGGCGATTCTGTAAGAATAAAAGACTATTATAAAAAAGCAAACTCAGATGTCTTAAATACGAAAAATTCCGTTAAAAATATCAGTTTTATCTCTGATGACGGAAACGACACAATATATTTAGGTGCAGGCGAATCTACCGTTAAGATTGATATGTCGATGTTTGAGGAGATTATCCATGAGCAAGGGCAAGAATGGGAATGGATAGAATACAAAGAAAAATGTGTTAAGACAATCTATCTGAATGACGATCCTACATCAACCCTTATTCTTGATTTAGATAAAGAAATATTTGACGGCAAGGCTCTTGGGGTCTTTTGTCGTGGTACAGGTCTGGATAATGATTTGTATATATCATTAGATGGCGGAATGGGATATTGTATAAAAGTTAAAGATTATTTTGATGAAAACGGCGACCCTAAAACAGACAGAGTAAAACTCAATGTTTGGGAGTATCCTGAACAATTCTCAACTGAATTAGTCCAAAAACAATATACAGTTCCAGAGTGGACTGACGGCAGTATTTGGGAGAGGGTTTTTGATGTTCAGCCGTTTGGCGAATATGAAGGCGCAATCCATGGCAAAAATATTGATAATTCTTGGCTGTTATATACCGCAGGTTTTGGTGACGATATTATCTATGGTGGAAATGGAAACAAAGAAACTATTTATATCAGAGGCGGAAAAGATATCGTTCACGCAAATGAGGGTAATAAAAATATTAATATAAGCGGTAATCAAACTGATTGTGATATTTATTTAGGGAAAGAAAAAACAACCAAAACAAATATAAATCTGGGTGCAGTTGAAGGTAATGTAACTTCAAATATAAATGAGTCAGGTGATTTAGAGATTAATTGGGATTGTTATGCAAACAGTGACGAAACCACTTACACATCTAAATTAAGGGTTGATAATTGGAATGGAAAAACGTCACAGGCAACCATTGGTATAAGCGGGAATAATAGAGATAACACCCTAAACGCAGTTGACGGTGTTGAGAACATAATAGACGGCGGAGATGGTAACGATACCTTAATTGGTGGAAGCGGAGTTGATACGTTTAATTTTGCTTGGAATCAAGGATATGATATTGATACTGTTAAAAATTACACATCAGACGATATTATACGGTTTGAATCTTCATCAACTATTCCTGTTAATTTTAGTGAGTTCAAATACTATACAAACAATAACGGCAAAGGACTTGTTATCAATACAAAAGGTTTATCAGGTAAGGAAAATTATGTTATTATTGATAACTATTTTGAAGCAGAGAGTAAGATTGATAAAGTCACTACCTATAATATGGTATCACCTGAC
>JAEEGL015706284.1_pt1 | contig 12748 bp, 13 predicted proteins | sample 9134231 | NCBI WGS metagenome assembly JAEEGL01 (sample SAMN16246548, study PRJNA631951) | gut metagenome | biome: gut microbiome; feature: rumen; material: fiber-attached | host: Bos | place: Iran: Karaj | collected 2018-10 | reverse complement strand
ATAGATAAACAAAAAGCAAAGAAAGGAGCGGCAGGAAGGAGGGGACCGCGAAAGCGGGCATTCCTCCCCGACTTACGGAGTTGAAGTCGGGGTATCCTGCCCGATAGCGAGATGAAAAGCGCGTCTTTCTTAAACGTTTTTAGTGGCTTTTCGCATTTCCTCTGATGCTGTAAAAATGATGGCGCCTGTTGCAGCGGAAATGGCATAGGGAAGGATTACAGGGAAGAGCAGAACAATTACCATGGTTAATACACCAAGGAAAGGAATGGGAATTCCGGATAAAGTACCGATAAAGAATGCTTTTCCAGTGTCGGAACTATGCTCGGCAATTGGAAGAGAGATGAACAGAGCTTCCGGAAAACTCTGGAGTGCAATTCCGATTGAGAGGATCAGCGCGGCAGAGAACGGAATCCAGGAGGCTTCCATCAGATGTCCGGCAATGATAGATCCAAAGGCTACGCCTTCCGGAAGATGATGAATGATCTCAGAGAGCATAAGTTTTGCTTCCGGTGGGAGATTGCTGTTCATTCCTTCGGTCAGACCGGATGACGCATGTGTATGAGGTACCAGGCGATTGATGATCGCCTGAATCGCAAAACCGGCACAAACGCTCAGTATGAGAGAAAGAATCTTCCAAAGTCCTGACTTGTCCGAATCCTTGATTCCAAGACCAATCAATCCCCAGACAGAGATGAAAAACATGATGCAGGCGCTGGCAACAGAAAGAATTCGACGCATACCGGAAGAAAGATGAAACTTCCGAATGTAGACAAAAGCTGCTCCGGAAACAGTCCCGATCAAGGGAATCAGCATCAGGAAAACAGCCCCGGTATCACTTAATGCAGCGGACTGATCCAAAGAACCCAGAAGGGCTCTGAGCCCGATAAAAACCAGAATCAACCCGCCCATTACTTCCGATCCCGATTTGTAGCGCATCCCAAACAAATGCCCGATTTTCACACCGAAGGCAGAGATGATAAAGGTCGTAATAGTAATCAGGACACAAACAAAAGCAGTGTTGACAAGGTGACTTCCGGGGATGATTTCAATTGGGACAGCGACAAATGTGATCCCGACGGCTAGGGCATCGATACTCGTTGCGACAGCAAGGAGAAACATCGTCCTGACACCGAACTCAGCGCTGGCTTCCTCCTCTTCGGAGAATGCTTCACGAATCATGTTGATGCCGATGATGGAAAGAAGAATAAATGCCATCCACGGAGCAACGATGCTGATCCATTTTTCAAACCAGGAACTGATCAGATATCCGATAAAAGGCATCAAACCCTGAAAAATACCGAACCAGATTCCGCAGATAAGGCATTCGCGAATCCCGGCTTTTTTTGCTGCAAGCCCTTTGCAAAGTGAGACAGCGAATGCGTCCATTGAAAGACCAACCGCCAAAAGAAAAATTTCAAAAAGGCTCACCTGATTCCTCCTGAAAAGAAAACCGCCTGCCCGGACAGAGGATCGGCAGACGTTTGCCCTGACAATCATTTATGTAAAAGTATTCTAAACCTTTACAGTTTTTTAATCAAGTATAAAGAGGAATTCTTTGCAAATAATGCCGAAGGGCAGAATCTTAAGAGAGATGGCGCTTGTTTCGATTGACTTTACATGCGCATTCCTTTATAATTTGATTGCTGACACGAGTCAGCGAAACGACAGAAGTCGGTTATGATTTTTCTTGTTTTAATCTGAAAGGTATCAGGGGAGGTATCGGATCCGCACAGTCGGATCAGATATCTTTTTCTTTTCGAAAGAAAAATGGACAGATCGGCTTTTAGAATGCTGTTGAGCATATAGACGGAGGATGTATGAATAAGAATTTAAAGAAACTGGTGTGCGCCGCATTGTGTTTGGCTCTTTGCATGGTTTTGCCGCTTCTGATCGGACAGATTCCGGAAATCGGGAAGCGATTGAGCCCAATGCATATTCCTGTATTTCTTTGCGGTTTCCTTTGCGGCTGGCCATGGGGTCTGGCTGTCGGAGCAATCGCACCACTGCTTCGTTCATTGTTGTTTGGAATGCCGGCACTTTATCCGGATGCTGTCTGTATGGCGTTCGAACTTGCAACTTATGGAGCTGTATCAGGAATTCTGTACCGCATTCTCCCAAGAAAACCCTGGAGCGTTTACGTCACGCTGATTGCCGCTATGATTGCCGGGAGACTTGTCTGGGGAGCGGTCAAATGGTTGTTGCTGGGACTGTCGGGTACGCCGTTCACATTGCAGATGTTCCTTGCAGGTGCGATACTCAATGCAGTGCCCGGAATTATTCTTCATATCGTATTGGTGCCGCTCCTGGTGTTTGCATTAAACAAAGCCGGGTTGGTGGAAAATAATAGGGAGTGATTACATGAAGACGCTTTACCTCGATTGTGGTATGGGAGCTGCAGGAGATATGCTGACAGCTGCCCTTCTGGAGCTTCTTCCAGAGCCGGATATCTTCATGGAGAAACTCAATGGTATCGGCCTTAGGCGTGTTGCTTTTGAAAAAACAGCAGCCACCAAATGCGGCATCACGGGAACGCACATGCATGTCCTGGTAGATGGCAGGGAAGAGAGCGAGATTCTGGCAGAACATGACCATGCGCACGATCACCACCACGATCATGATCATGAACACGATCATCATGAGCATCATCATGAACACCATCATGATCATGAGCATCATTCACTCGCATCAATTAAGGAAATAATAGACGGCTTGAATGTTTCTGAAAAAGTCAAAGGAGATATTCTGGCGGTTTATCAGATTATTGCGGAAGCGGAAGCACATGTGCATAACCGTGAGATACATGAGATTCATTTTCATGAAGTGGGAACGCTTGATGCGGTCGCGGATGTAGCGGCTGTCTGTCTTCTGATGGAACAGCTTGCTCCTGAGCAAGTCATAGCATCTCCTGTGCATGTGGGCTCCGGGACAGTACATTGCGCGCACGGAATATTACCGGTTCCGGCGCCCGCGACAGCTTTTATCCTCCGTGATGTACCTATTTATGGAGGAGAGATAAGAGGGGAACTCTGTACACCGACCGGAGCAGCATTGCTGAAGTATTTTACGAATCGCTTCGGAAAGATGCCGGTAATGCGTACGGAAGCGATTGGCTACGGCATGGGAAACAAAGATTTCCCGATTGCAAACTGCGTCAGAGCAATGCTTGGGGAGACAGACAGTCAAGATTCCGAAACAATGCTGGAATTATCCGTCAACATTGATGATATGACGGCGGAACAGCTTGCATATGCAATGGAGCGCATCTATGAGGCGGGGGCGGTAGAAGTCTTTACTATGCCGATTGGAATGAAAAAGAACCGCCCCGGAACATTGCTTCAGGCAATCTGCTCACCTGACAGGCGGGAAGCGGTTGTGAAAGCATTTTTCCGGCATACAAGCACGATCGGAATCCGCGAGACCGAAACTAGAAGATATGTGTTGAAACGGCAGATCCGGGAAGTGAAGACTTCATTCGGGACGGTTCATGTGAAGTATTCAGAAGGTTATGGCGTTACACGGAAGAAGCCGGAGTATGAGGACCTGGCACGGATAGCGCGCGAGAAGGGGCTCTCGCTCGCCGAGGTGCGGGAAACCGTAATGAGGGAGATATCATGATGGAAGAAGAAAAAAACGAAGGATCCGTTCTTTCAGAACATCACGAACATCTTCATTCACATGCCCATACACAGGATGTAAAAAACCGTTTATCCCGAGCAATCGGACATCTTGAATCGGTGAAGAAAATGGTTGAAGACGGGAGAGACTGTTCTGAAGTGCTGGTTCAACTAGCGGCAGTCCGCGCTGCGCTCGGTTCTGTCAGTCGGATTATTCTAAAGGATCATATTGAGCATTGCATTGTCCATGCAGTCGAAGAGAATGACATGGAGGCAATTTCGGAACTGGAACATGCGATCGATAAACTTCTGAAATGAGACATTATGGGAGATCTTCCGAAGAGGAGATCTCTTTTTGTATCCCCCCAGGGGGCTTCAAAAGCAGAAAGGACTCTGCTATACTGACTGCAATCGGCACGAGCCGGTTTGGTGCGCAGAAGCGCACAAGCTTCGTTTTTTGTTCTATTGTATGCCACGGAGGGATACGGATCTCATCAGAGAACGTATACCCTTTTCTTTTTCAGAATCTGCAGAAAAACGAAGTTGAAAGATTTTATAAATGGAAGGCCTTCCGCAAATGCAAATGATCTCGAATCAACTTGAAACATTGACACAGAGATGGGAAGCATTCTATCGGTACGGAACACGTGAGGAGAGGATTGAACGTGCCGGTAAATGGCTGCCTTATTATTCGTTCCTCAGCAAGCAGGCGGCTGTGCAGCCTTTTGATTTCAGTTTTGATCCGACAGGGTTTATTTCGACTTTGATCAGTGAAGGCATCTTGAAGCCTGATGATACATTGCTGGAAATCGGAGCGGGAAACGGAGATTTTGCTTTGCGCCTGGCGAAGCGTTGCAGACATGTTACGGCGCTTGAGATGAATCCGGCGGGGATCACATTGATGCAGAGACGGGCAGCAAATTGTGGAATCGGAAATTTGAATATGGTTTGCGCCCTTTGGGAACAATATGAACCGGAACAGGTTTTTGATGTAACATTTATATCCATGTGCCCTGCAATCTGCAATATTGAAGAGATCCTTAAAATGGAGGCAGCAACTCGGCGCAGCTGCTGCATTGTGACGGTACTTCCGGGCAGTTATGATTATCATCGGCGTGCAATGATGAAGGAATTGGAACTGCATCCGGCGGGAATGATGACAGATGGTGACCGGTACAGAGAAATTCTGACTGCGATGGGCAGAAATGTCCGCATGTTCAGTACGGAAACCGTTTCACGGCATGATCTTACTCTGGACCAGATACTTGCGCAGTATTCGGTTTATTTTGGAATCTTCGGCATATCAGAACGGGATGCGCAGACATATCTAAGGGGGTACTTTATGCGCAACGCCGAAAACGGCATTTTGCACGATGAAAGACGGATGCGCCTTGCACTGGTGACATGGAACGTGAACTGATTCTGAAATTGAATACCGGAACCATCTACGCGCAGCTTGCAAGGAGCAGAAAAATACTTGTGCAGGGTGTGGAGATCATGCTTCATGCAGGAGAAAGCCTTGCGCTGATTGGAGAAACCGGTTCCGGAAAGACCATGACGGCACGATCTGTCATGCGCTTGCTTCCGTCCAATGTGAAGCAAGAAGGAGAACGGATATGCTACCGGGGCGAAGAATTGCCAAAGGGCAAGAAACTGACAGGGCTGACCGGTACGGAAATCGTTTATATCCCGCAGAGCGGAGCAGATAGCCTGAACCCGTCATTGACTGTGCAGGAACAGTTTCAGGACGGAATGCGCAAAAACAGAGTTCCATATTTAAAGCGCAGATTAAAAACAGATCAGATTCTGAAGGAAGTCGGTTTTTCCGATCCGCAGAAGATTCTGTCCAAGTATGCTTTTGAACTCTCCGGAGGGATGGCGCAGAGGGTAACGATTGCGCTTGCAGCCATCGGAGAACCGAAGCTGATTCTCGCAGATGAACCGACGAACGGGCTGGATAAGAAGGCAACAGAAGAATTCTTTTCGCTTATCAGCCATCTGTTCCCCAATGCAGCAAAACTGATTATTACACATGATATCTCTGTAGCCCGCCTGTGTGACCGGGCAGCCGTACTATGCAAGGGAAGAATGTGTGAAACAGGTTCCGCAGCGGAAGTGATAGGAAACCCCTGGCATCCGTATACGCAGGCGATGATCGGAGCACTTGTTGCAAATGGAATGCAGGAGACCCCGGTGTTGCGCGAGCAAGCAGGTAATTGCCCATTTTATCAGCGCTGCCCGAAAGCAGGAGAACAATGCAAAGAAGAACCGGCCTGTGTTCAGAGCGGCGACCGGAAATGCTGGTGCAACAGACAATGATAGAAGGAAAACAGCTGAAAAAATCATTCGGGAAACAGCTTGTTCTGGAAAATGTATCTTTTACGATTCCGGATGGAGCGATTGTCGGTTTATATGGGGACAATGGAATCGGGAAATCAACTGTCGCCAGATTGATCTGCGGGACATTGCGTCCGGATGCGGGAACAATATTGCTCGATGGAAGAACGCTTGTATCGGATCGGCAGCGATATGATCGTAAACGCGGCATTGTGATTCAGCAGGTTTTTCAGCAGCCGCATGCAGCTTTGGATCCTGCCCAGAAGCTGTCGTCTGGGTTTTCCGAATTGATTCGCTATCATGGGTTTGCTGTAAACAGGGAAGAGGAGAAAACACTTACTGAGCGGATATTGATTTCCGTAGGTCTAGAGCCCCAGATTCTGAACCACCTTCCGCATCAGATCTCAGGAGGGGAAGCACAACGCATCTGTATTGCCAGATGTCTGCTGTTCAATCCGCGTTTGTTGATATTGGATGAAGCCACCTCGATGCTGGATGTATCGACTCAGGCAAACGTAATCAGCCTTGTGCGGCGGGAGATGCAAAAGAACAACGGATCAGTACTTCTGATCAGTCATGACAGGGCTTTGATTGATGATATAGCTGATAAAGTGTATTCATTTAAAAACCATACTCTGGAGGAAAACCATCTATGAAGAAAATCTTATCGCTTTTGCTTGCCGCGTTGATGACGCTCGCATTGCTCGCATGTTCAAAACCGGCTGCCCAGGGGCAGACTTCAGAGGCCACATCTGCGACCGATGTTCCGAAGACAGAACAGCCTTCTAATACCGAAGCAGTGAGTGAACAACCGGGAAAAGAACCTGAATCCGAGCCGTCCGAACCGGAACTGCCAATCTATCCAATTGAGACACTTGTAATCGGCACAACAGCAGCGATTGAAAAAGCGGTAATCGGGGAGTATAACTATGAGATGCTCGCGAGTGGAGTCACCCATCCGCCGCTTGTCTGGCAGGATACCGAAGGCACGTTCCATCCTCTGGCTGCATCCTGGTCAACTGAAGACGCGACAACATGGACTTATACGGTAGAAGACGGGATGAAGTGGGAGAACGGAACCCCTGTGACAGCGGAAGATATTCTGTTTACATTGCAGTACGAAGATGCGAACGGAAGCGCTAACCTGACAGATCAGACAGATCCGGAAGGCAAAACAACAAAGGCCAAGTATGTTTCTTATAAACTTTCGGATGACGGTCGCAGCATTTCGCTGACGCTTGCATCTCCGAATGTCCGCGAACTTGGAAACATGACCTCATTCCGAATTGTTCCGAAACAGATGCTTGAAGGAAAAGAGGAGCCTACAGATGCCGAACTGCGTTTCGGCTATGGTCCGTATGTCTTTTCAGACTTCAATAAGGACGCGGGAACAATCACTTTTGTTGCAAGCGAGACCTATCCGACACGTCCGCAGGTAAAAGAGATCGTTTATCGTTTGTTTAACAACGATGATACGATGTTTATGGCGCTGCAGCAGGGCGATATCGATATGGTATGGGTCTATTCGACAGGTGTCGCAGCTTCTTATCAGGATGTTCTGGCAGCATCCGAAGCGGTTCAGCTGATCAGTGTTACAGCACAGAACGCTCCAGCAGTGCTTGCTTTCAATAATGCCAAAGGCCCGTTTGCCGATGAAAATCTGCGGCATGCTGTAGCAAACATTCTCAATTATGAGACCATCCGTAACAAAGTCGGTTCCGCACTGGCAGAAATTCCGAACGCAGGTTTTGTCCCGGTACCGACTATAGGTTATACACCGACAGAAAAAATGAAGATGGATTTTGCAGAAGCGGAAAAATACTTAAATGCAGCGGGGTATGCAAAAAATGATGAAGGGAAGTTTGTAAACGAGAATGGAGAGTTTTTCGCATTTACACTGACTTTCCGTTCTGACCGGGCAAATCTGGTTTCCTGTGCGGAACTGATCAAGACAGCAGTCGAAGATTTCGGAGGCGAAGTCACGCTGGAAGGTCTTGACTCAAACTCCTTTAATGCGAAGACGAGCAATAAATTTTCTGAGAATAATATCACAATGGAAGCAGCTTTGTTCGGATACACTTCCGCCGGCATGGGAATGGGTAATGGCCTTGCGACAATCTATGTGGATGGAACACATGCAGTTCAAGGCGGCGCACAGGTTTATGACGAGGAATTCCAGTCTGCTCTTGGAGCAATGTCCAACGCCAAAAATTTGGATGAGTATACTGCTGCAGCTGCAGATATGCAGAGGTTCTATGCCAAGCATCTTCCGGTGATCGCTCTGTACTGGGATGCGCTGACATACGGTGCATCTTCCAAATTGGGAAATATCGTAGTCGATAATGTGTTCGGACTCAACAATGTCCAGAACTGGCTGTCTATCAATTATAAATAAGATTTCAATGTAAAAGAAGCGAGGAAGCAGACCATGAAGCGTTTTGTGAAAAGCATGCTGATTGCAGTGGTTTGCTTTCTCGTTGTCGTTTTATTGAATTTTATCCTGCCACGGCTGCTTCCAGGGAATCCGATTGCATATCTGTCAGGATATGCGGAAGAGGATCTGACAGCTTCACAAATCAGTTACTATCGGGCAGCACTGCATCTTGATGAACCCGGATACAGGCAATTCGGTTATTATCTGAAATCCCTTGTTGACGGAACACTTGGGTATTCATTTAAAAAGAATACTATCGTATCCGAACTGATCATGGAACGTATCGGCGCAACATTGCAGATATCCTTTCCTGCGGTAATCCTTTCTACTATGATCGGTCTTTTGTGGGGGCTCAATGCGGGATATCGGAAAAACGGGGTGCTTGATCAAATATCGACATCGCTTCTGATTGTGCTCAACGCAGTGCCTTCATTTGTTATAGCGCTGATTCTAATCATTCTGTTATGTTTCCAGAACCGCTGGTTTCCCTATACCGGGCTTTCCAGCAACGGAATGAGACCGGGAAATGCGGGGTTCTTTGCAGATCGCCTGTGGCATCTTGTACTGCCGGTTTTCACGCTGACAGTCGCAGCATTGCCGTCGCGTTATTTGTTGATGCGAAACACAACCGCTTCCGCAATGGATGCCCCATATATTCTGTATGCGAGACAGCGGGGACTTGATTCCGGAACAATCCGTTGGAGATATCTGCTGAAAAATATCATCCAGCCGTTTCTGACAATGGTGGGCATGAGTGTAAGCCTGTGCGTCGGAGGATCGCTTGTTATCGAGAATGTCTTCTCCATTAACGGAATGGGAAAATTACTGATAGATGCGGTTTATTCGCTGGATTATCCGCTGATGCAGGGGATTTTGTTTGTTACGACTGCGATAATGACAGCATCGATCATTGTGACGGATTTGATTTGCCTGATACTGGATCCGCGACAGAGGAAGGGGGAGCATTATGCTTAGAAACAAAACCCTTCCGTTTCTTCTGGGGATCGTTTTGCTGGCGCTTTTTCTGACAGCAGCTGCTCTGCCTCGGTTTTTTACTGCATATGGGCAGAAGGAAATGTTTGAAGCGTGGGAAAAACCTGCGGCTGATCATCTGCTTGGAACAAATGCGCTTGGCTATGATGTTTTCACAGAGCTTGTATACGGAACTCGCGATACACTGTTCATAGGGCTGATGAGCAGTATATTCACGTTGCTGCTGGGAGTGGTGATCGGAACGCTTGCGGCACAAAGCGGGTTGTTAGGGGGATTATTTGACGGCATCATCAATGTTTTTGTTTTGCTCCCGAGACTGATTACGCTGATTGTCTTATCGGCGTTTATCGGGACAGGCAGATGGCATCTGATTGCATTGATTGCGCTGTTTGGATGGGCGCCGACTGCGCGAGCCGTGCGGGAACGTGTGAAACATCTTCGAGTTCAACCTTTTGTGGAAGCATTAACGGTCCAGGGCTTTTCACGGCGGCAGATTGCAATACGGCATATGCTCCCGAATCTTGCGGATATTCTTCTGACGCGGTTCCTGCTAGGTGTCAACAGCTGCATCATGATGGAATCGACCCTGAGTTTTCTGGGCTTTGGAGACCTGTATCATCCGACTTGGGGAACAATGATCAATCTTGCATACCGAAGAGGAGCGTTTCTCCGCCAGGCATATGCCTATCTTTTGATACCCGGCTTTTGCATCATGCTGCTGTCACTCGCATTTTATCTGATTAGTCTATGGTTTTCAAAACGAAAGGAAATAATCGCTGAATCAAATTCCTAATTGAGAACATCTGAAAACTGGTCCGCTTACGCGGATCACTTTTTTTGCTTGCACTGCAGATCAGAAGTCATTTTGGATCTGAAAGAAAAACGAGTCCTGCGTTTCAGGGATGACAGCCTATTCTGTTCTATGTTATAATCATATCAAACGGCAAACTGCTTCCGAATAAGCGAAATTTGCTTAGCTGTTCGGAAGCATGGGGACAAGGCAGGATTAAAAATGAACCTGATAGCGGATCTCTTTCTGACATTCTCAAAAATCGGATTATTCACCTTTGGGGGAGGGTATGCCATGCTCTCCCTGATTGACGATTCTTGCGTGTCGAAGAAACAGTGGATCACGCATGATGAGATGATGAATATTACCGTGATAGCGGAATCTACACCCGGACCGATCGCAATCAATTGCGCCACATATGTCGGATACAAACAAAAGGGATTGATCGGAGCTGTTGCGGCAACCGCCGGCATCGTACTGCCTTCCTTTTGTATCATATTCCTTATTTCCATGTTTTTGGATCGATTTTTGGAGATTGCTTGGGTGGCACATGCATTTCAAGGCATTAAAATTGCAGTTGGCATTCTGATTGTAGATGCCGCTGTGAGGATGATTCAGAAGATGAAAAGAAAACCGGCGGAAATAACCATTATGATTCTGGCATGTATCCTGATGCTCATCATTAATGTGTTCAGTCTTCGGATTTCATCCTTTATTCTGGTGCTGGCAGCCGCCATTATCAGCCTTGCATACTTCTTTATACGGCAGCATCTTGAAAAGGCAGGGTCGGAAAGATGATTTATCTTGAATTGCTGGCCGGCTTTTTACAAGTTGGACTTTTCTCCTTTGGGGGAGCATATGCTGCGATTCCGCTGATCCGGGACGTTGTGCTGTCATATGGCTGGATTGATGATGAAATGCTGTCATATATGATTGCGGTTTCAGAAAGTACTCCGGGACCGATCATGGTAAACCTGGCTACCTATATCGGCAGTTCAAAAGCAGGATTCTTCGGAGCATTGATTGCAACATCCGCAGTGGTGTTTCCGGCGTTTGTGATTGTACTGCTTCTGACCGGTTTGTTGAGCAAACTGTTAAAACAGCCAGCAGTAAAAGCTGTTCTGGATGGATTGAAACCGTGCATCGTCGGAATCATTCTTGCAACCGGCTGTTACATGATTCTAAAGAACTGTATGGGAAGCATTACCGATATTTCTGCCGATTATCTGGTCATTATTTTAACTGCCGTTCTTGCCCTGCTATATTTTGGTTCGAGAAAAGTACTGAAAAAAGGCATTTCTCCCATCGGACTGATCGGCATATCCGCTTTGATCGGTATAGTAGTTTATGCAGGGATATAATCAGAGAATCATGTTCAAAGTAATATTTAAAATGAATTTGGAGGTAAAAATGGAAAGCAATGCACTGCAGCGCATTTCTAAAATGGAAGGCTATCTGAATGAATGTACAGAGGTAACTTCCAATCTAGCTGATCAGCTGGATCGCATGGAGGATATACGGGATCATATGACAGAGCTTTTTTCATATTATGGAAGCGAGGAGTGGTATGAAGACTGCGAGATGGAATTACCTGAAAATATGCCGGCAGGAGTACTGTCTGAAGATCTTGTATATGATCAGATTATGGCTGTCCGGGATGCTGCTATCCGGATGCTGGAATTGTCGACGGATATACTAAAAAACAGGATATAAAGGGATAGTCACAAGAGCGGAGGTAAACATGGCGCTAAAGAACCTGACGATTCTGCATTCCAATGATCTGCATGGAGACTTTCTGCCCAAAGAAATTGACGGGGTCTCGACAGGCGGCATTTCCCGTCTTTCCGGTTATGTGAAAAAAACAAGAAGGGAAGAGGAGACCGTTATCTATGTCAATGCGGGGGATATGTTTCGTGGATCAATTATCGATTCCGAGTATATGGGCCTCTCCACAATTGAGATGATCAATCTTCTCGGACCGGATGTCACAACGGTCGGTAATCATGAAGTCGATTACGGCCTTGCCCATTTGCTTTTTCTGGAAAAATGCGCAAGATTCCCGATTATCAATGCGAATCTGTTTATCACATTAAACAATGCCCGTCTGTTTGCCCCCTATTATGAAGCAAGAATCAACGGCCTCAGGATTCTTTTCGTCGGGATTCTGACAGACGAGGTTATCGCTTCGACTCGGTCGGAAAAAGTCATCGGCAGTTTTGTTGACGTTGAGGAAGCCGCCAAGGAGGTCGGCATCATCTGTGATAACTATCGTACGAAACATACTGATATGGTAATCCTGGTGACGCATATCGGAATTGAAGAAGACCGTAAACTCGCATCGCTTCTTCATCCGGACTGGGGAGTAGACCTGATCATCGGAGGTCATTCTCATACGCTGATGGATGAGATGGAAACCGTTAACGGAATTCCGATCGTGCAGGTTGGAAGCGGAACATCCAGCATCGGACGTTTTGATGTGGTTTACGATACTCTGCGTAACAAAATCAGAAAACTCGAATGGCGCCGGATACCGATCAATGAATACACTGCTGAGAATGATCCGGTAATGGACGATATGCT
>JAEEGL013755419.1_pt1 | contig 12748 bp, 6 predicted proteins | sample 9134231 | NCBI WGS metagenome assembly JAEEGL01 (sample SAMN16246548, study PRJNA631951) | gut metagenome | biome: gut microbiome; feature: rumen; material: fiber-attached | host: Bos | place: Iran: Karaj | collected 2018-10 | reverse complement strand
GGGGGAGGCTTTCACCCCTAAAACAAAAAAAGTCCGATAAAATCGGACTTCGTTGTTGCGGAGGCAGGACTCGTTCTTCATCGAGCAACAGTCGGCAGTCGCGCAGCGGAGCCGACAATGAATGTTGCGAGGTAACGGCGACCGTAGGTCGCATGTGAGAGTAAAGCCTCTAAAAACAAAAAAAGTCCGATAAAAATCGGACTTCGTTGTTGCGGAGGCAGGACTCGAACATGCGACCTCCAGGTTATGAGCCTGGCGAGCTACCAACTGCTCCACTCCGCGATATTCAAACCTCTTTTCGAGTTTTGCGGTGCAAAGGTACTGCTTTTTCACGGGATATCCAAATCTTTTTCAAAAAACTTTTTGTTTTCGTGGGAAATATGGTGATTTGTGATAATAATTCACTCAAAAATACGGCTTCCAATAGGGCTTCTAAGTAGATGACGGCTCAGACGTCGCATAACAGTAGCATTGCGGCAAACCACTTCCCTAGCTGCTTCCAATGTAAAAGCGGGAAACATCCCGTAATCATTTGACGATGTCTGTGCTGCTAGAATGAAAAACCAGGATTTATTGCTAATGAAAGACTGCTTTGTCCGAAACGTCATATAAATTGTCACTTTTTTCTTATTTTTTGTGTGATTTATTTGCATACTTCAAATAAATGCTATATTTTTGCACACGTTATTATGATGTGCAAAAATTTGGAGGAGTTATCATGTCTATATCGAAAACAAGACAAAAATTTGTGGATGTGGCCCGGCAACTCTTTGCGAAAAACGGTATAGAGAAGACGTCAATGTATGATATTGCAGTGATGTCGGGCAAAGGCCGCCGCACGCTTTATACGTATTTCAAGGATAAGGATGAGGTCTATTCTGCAGTGATTGAGTCAGAACTGGAGCGGTTGTCTGACAAATTGGATGAGGTGGCTGCCAAGAAAATCAGCCCACAAGACAAAATCATAGAGTTAATCTACACCCATCTGAGCATGATCAAAGAGACCGTGTTCAGAAACGGTAATTTGCGTGCTGAGTTCTTCCGCAACATCTGGATGGTGGAGCGGGTGCGCAAGCATTTCGATGAGGAGGAGATAGAGCTATTCCGCAAAGTGTATGCCGACGGTAAAGCCGAAGGCGAGTTTGATATCGACGATGTTAATCTCGTGGCAGACATCACCCACTATTGTATCAAGGGACTGGAAGTGCCTTATATCTATGGCCGTCTGGGTCATGGGTTGACCGAAGAGACCAGCCGTCCGTTGGTGGCCAAAGTGGTCTATGGTGCACTGGGAAAGAGGTATGTGAAGTAGCGTCATGAGGTGACAATCTTAACCCCCGATTTACTATAATTGACAATTATTATTCATAAAAACAATAAAGAAACAATGGGATTATTAACTGGTAAAACAGCATTGGTGACGGGTGCAGCCCGTGGTATTGGTAAGGCCATCGCCTTGAAATTCGCCGAAGAAGGCGCTAACGTGGCGTTCACAGACCTGGTGATTGACGAGAACGGTAAAGCCACAGAGGCTGAAATCGCCGCCAAAGGTGTGAAGGCTAAAGGTTATGCCAGCAATGCGGCTGATTTCGCGCAGACCGAAGAAGTGGTCAACCAAGTGAAAGCCGAGTTTGGCAGCATCGATATCTTGGTCAACAATGCAGGTATCACCAAAGACGGACTGATGATGCGTATGACTGAGGCGCAATGGGATGCCGTCATCGCAGTAAATTTGAAATCCGCATTTAATTTCATCCACGCCTGCACACCGATTATGATGCGCCAGCGTGGCGGTTCCATCATCAATATGGCATCGGTGGTGGGTGTTCACGGCAATGCCGGACAGTGCAACTATGCCGCTTCGAAAGCCGGTTTGATAGCACTTGCCAAGAGTATCGGTCAGGAGATTGGCAGCCGCGGTGTGCGCGCCAATGCCATCGCCCCGGGATTCATCGACACAGCCATGACTCAGGCTCTGCCTGATAATGTGCGTCAGGAGTGGATTCAGAAGATACCCCTGCGCCGTGGCGGTACTGTCGAGGACATTGCCAATGTGGCTACCTTCCTCGCTTCCGACATGTCGTCGTATGTCACCGGTCAGGTGATTCAGGTCGATGGCGGAATGAACATGTAATGAATGTCGTTTACGAAGATAATCACATCATCATCGTCAACAAAAAGAGTGGGGAAATCGTTCAAGGCGACAAGACCGGCGACACCCCTCTTTCTGATACGGTGAAGGACTACATCAAGGCGAAGTACGACAAACCGGGCAATGTGTTTCTGGGAGTCGTGCATCGTCTTGACCGCCCTGTTTCCGGGCTCGTCGTCTTCGCCCGTACGTCGAAAGCCCTCACACGTCTCAACGAGATGTTCCGCAAGGGCGAGGTGGAGAAGACCTATTGGGCCATTACAGTCAACAAACCCGAAGCCGATGAAGGCGAGTTGGTGAGTTGGCTTGTCAGAAACGAACGGCAAAACAAAAGTTACGCTTACGACCGAGAGGTGCCCGGCTCGAAAAAAGCCGTGTTGCGTTATCGTGTCATCGGCCATTCCGACCGTTATCACCTCGTAGAAGTACGTCTGCTAACAGGACGACACCACCAGATACGGTGCCAGTTGGCGCATATCGGATGCCCCATCAAGGGCGACTTGAAATACGGAGCGCCACGGTCAAACCCCGACGGCAGCATCTCACTTTTGAGCCGTAAGGTGCATCTTGTGCATCCCGTCTCAAAATTAGACATCACTGTCGAAGCGCCATTGCCTGACGACAGGCTCTGGCATGAAATGCGAATCTGAACAAGCCCATGAAGAAACTGCTGAAGTGGTTGAGCGTCATTGTGCTCACGCCCATTCTGCTGTTCATCATTCTGGTGATACTGCTCTATATACCGCCCATACAAAATTGGGTGGCACAGAAGGTGGCTGCATACGCTTCAGAAGAGACGGGCATGGACATCAGCGTCGGACATGTGTCGCTGAAATTCCCGCTCGACCTTACGGTCGATGATTTCTTGATGATAAAGCCCGACTCCGTGACGGGTGTGCGCGACACCATTGCCGATGTGGGTCAATTGGTTGCCAGCGTGCAATTTATGCCCCTCTTGAAAGGAAAGGTTGAGGTGGATGCCCTTGAATTCAACCGCCTCAAACTTTATACCAATGGTTTTATTGCTTCAACCCGAATCAAGGGTGAACTAGACAGGCTCTATGTCGAAAGTCATGGCATAGACCTGAAAAATGACTCTGTCTTTGTCAACACGGCGCAACTGGAGAACGCGCGGCTGAATGTGGAGTTGAGCGACACCGTGCCGCCCGACACCACAGAGAGCGACAACCGATGGCGCATTGCCCTGGGCGAACTGAAAATCAGCAAGAGCCAGGTCACCATCCATATGCCTGGCGATACACTCCAACTGTCCGCATATCTGGGCGATACGCAAGCCACCGGCGGACAGTTCGACCTCGGAAGGGGGGAATTCAAAGTCAACCATTTCAATCTGTCTGACGGCACATTCGGCATGGATTATAATTATGAACCGCAAGCCGACGGACTGGATTTCAACCACCTGTCGCTCACGCAACTCCATATCAAGGCCGACTCTCTGTATTACAGCCCTGATAATACATCAATAGCCCTGCGTGAACTGTCATTTAAGGAGAAGAGCGGGCTCGAACTCAACCATCTCTCAGGCGATGTCCGTCTCGATGGCGACAAACTGTCTGTACCCGCCTTTGAATTAAAAACAGCTGAGTCGCGCCTGATGGCAGACATCGAGATGGACCTGAACGCATTCGATTCGTTCCGGCCCGGTCAGATGTATGCGCGGCTCGACGGCTATGTGGGCAAGAACGACCTTATGCGATTCGCAGGAGGAGCCATGCCGCGCGAGATGGCACGCCGATGGCCTAACCGTCCTCTCACCGTCAACGGCATGGTGCGCGGCAATCTGAGCCATTTGGATGCGAGAGACCTTCGTCTCTCACTGCCCGGCGCGTTCAATATCAAGACCACAGGCACTGTCGACCACCTCGACGACACCTCTCGTCTTGCTGCCGACCTGCAATTGTCTGGCACGACGGGCGACCTGGGTTTTGTCACCGCTGTGCTCGGCCCAGATGTGACCAACACCGTCAATATCCCCAATGGCATCGGCCTTGACGGACGTGTGAAAATCAATGGCGACCGGTATGCCGCCGACATGATTGTGAAACAGGGTGGGGGCGTGTTGGATGCTGACGTTTCTATCGACACTCGCACCATGCGTTATACAGCCGATGTCAAGTCGAAAGCCTTCCCCTTACAGAATTTCTTGCCGAAGATGGGGCTCAGCCCTTTCACCGGCACAGTCAAAGCCAATGGCGAGGGATTCGACATCATGTCGCCCAAGACGCGGATGCAGGCCGATGCGCAAATCACACAATTCCGGTACGGAGACTTCAGCCTCGACGGCATGAAGGTGAACGCAGATATACGCAACGGCAAGATCAATGCCGACATTGACAGCAACAACCCAATGCTGACGGGAAACATCAAATTAAATGCGTTCACTTCGTCGAAAATCATGCAAGCCACCATCGCCTGCGACCTCGCGCATACCGACCTTTACAAAATGAAACTGACCGACGAGCCGTTTGTCACGGGAGGATGCGCCTATCTCGACATTTCTACCGACATGGACGATTATTATGACATCGTGGGCACAGTCAGTGACTTGAGAGTCAAATACAAAGATGAAGACATGCAACTCGACGAGGTGGCTCTCGACGTCTATCTCAACCGCGACACCACGCATGCGAGAATAGAGAGCGGCGACCTGGCGTTGAGGGTCGACGGGCGCGGAGGCTATGAGAAAATCCTCAATCAGTTAACCCGTTTCACCGACGAATTGAGCACCCAACTCAAAGGAAAGCGCATTGACCAGCAACTGCTCCGCCAGCAACTGCCCGATGCTGACATTTACCTCAACAGCGGACATGACAATATCCTCTCGAAACTCTTGCAGCGTGAGGGCCTGCAGTTCCATTCGCTCAATGTTGACATGACATCGTCGCACGTTGACGGACTCAATGGTATGATCAGTGTCGATACCCTGCGGAATGATGACTTGCAGTTGGATGAGGTGCGCTTCCGCATCTCGACCGATGACGGAGGATTCAAATACAACGCACAGGTTAAAAACGGTCCTGAAAACCCATTCTATCAGTTCCGCGCCATGGTTGACGGTGCGCTCATCGAAGACGGTTCAGAACTTAATACGCGTATTTACGATGCCAAAGATTCGCTCGGCGTGAAACTCGGACTGACCGCTTCGGTGAAAGACAGCTTGCTCTTGGTCAAACTCTCCGACACTCGACCCGTCATCGGATATAAGACCTTCACTGCCAACCAGGACAATTACCTCAGTTTGAGAAAGGGCAACCGCCTCTCAGCCGACCTTACCCTCAAAGCTGATGACGGCACTGCTCTGCAACTATATACCGACGACACCAACTACGAGGCGCGACAAGACCTCACACTCAGTTTACACAAACTCAATCTGGCTGAAATCGCTGGAGCCATGCCGTTCTTGCCCGATGTGGCAGGTATCCTCGACGGCGACTTCCATATCGTCAAGACCGATAAAAACCTTACCATATCAAGTGATATGACTGTTCAGAAGATGGTGTTCGAGAAAAATGCCTTTGGCGACCTTGGTGCGGAGTTTGTCTATATGCCGAATGAAGACGGCTCGCACTATGTCGATGCGGTCATACACAGCAACGGGCTCGAGGTGGGCAACATTGTAGGTACCTATTCGCCCGAGGGACAAGGCAATCTGTCGGCCGACTTTACCTTGGCCCGTATGCCGCTCGAACTGCTCAACGGATTCATGCCTGACCAAATCCTCGGATTCAGGGGATTTGCAGAAGGTACGCTGAGCATTAACGGCCCACTCTCAAGGCCAGACATCAACGGCGAACTGTTCCTCGACTCGTCTTATGTGATGAGCCTTCCCTATGGCATGGAGATGCGTATCGCCGATGACCCCGTTGCTATAAAACACAGTAAGGTGCTCTTCGAGAATTTCCAGATATTTGACCAGAACAAGACTCCGCTTGAACTCAACGGTATATTCGACTTCTCCAACCTCGACAACATGAAGATGGATATGCGGATGCAGGCACGCAACTTCATGGTCATCAATGCGAAGAAAAACCCACGTTCTGAGGCATTCGGCAAAGCCTTCATCAATTTCAACGGAAGAATCCAGGGACCTGTCGATGCCTTCAATATGCGGGGTAGGGTAGATGTGCTGGGTAAAACCGACCTCACCTACGTCCTCCGTGACTCTCCTTTGACGGTGGACACTCGAATGGACGAATTGGTCAAATTCGTCGATTTTACTGACTCTACACAATTGGTGGTGGAACGTCCGCCTATCTCGGGTCTGAACATGGATCTGACCATCAATATTGATGAGCAGGCGCGCATCATGTGTGATCTCAATAACGACCGCCATAACTATATCGACCTGACCGGCGGTGGCGAACTCAGAATGCGCTACAATTCCAATGACGATTTGCGCCTGACGGGCCGCTATACCCTTGCCAATGGCGAGATGAAATACTCGCTGCCCGTCATTCCGCTCAAGACCTTTACCATACAGGACGGCAGTTATATAGAATTCACAGGTGACCCGGCCAACCCGAAACTCAATATCACGGCTACCGAACATGTCAAATCGTCTGTCAGTTCGGATGGAGGGATAGGGCGAAGCGTCGATTTCGAGTGTGGTGTGATTATCACTAAGACCCTGCAAGACATGGGTCTGGAGTTTATCATACAGGCTCCTGACGACATGCCTGTCACCAACCAGCTCAACTCCATGTCGGTCGAGGACCGCGGAAAACTGGCTGTCACCATGCTCACCACAGGCATGTATCTCGCCGATGGCAATACCACCGGCCTGATGAACAGCGCCCTCAGTTCATTCCTGCAGAGTGAAATCAACAACATCACCGGCAATGCGTTGCGCACGCTCGACCTCAGCATCGGTGTCGATAATGCCACTGATGCCACAGGTGCCATGCACACTGACTATTCCTTCAAATTCTCCAAGCGTTTCTGGAACAACCGCTTGCGAATCGAGGTGGGAGGAAAGGTCTCTACCGGACCCGATGTGGCCAACCAGAACCAGTCGTTCTTCAACAATGTGACCTTTGAATACCGGTTGAGCGATACCAGCAACAAATACCTCAAACTCTTCTACGACCGTTCCACATACGACTGGTTTGAGGGCGAGGTAGGCAGGTTCGGAGGTGGATTCCTCTGGAAACGAAAACTCCAGCACCTGAAAGATATCTTCAATTTCAAGAGCGATGACACGACAGACATGCCCGAAATGATGCAGAAACGGGATACCGTCGCCGTCGATACGCTACAACGGATAATGCCTGTAAACGATGAGAAATAAGAACTTCAGACGATATACGCTCTTTCCATGGATCACGGCTGTCATATCCGCGGCCTTCATGACGGCATGCTCCACGACAAGCGGCGTGCCCGAAGGAGAATATCTGTACATAGGCATCGACAAGGTGACCTATGACAATTATGAGGACAATGACCACGCTTCCTATACTCAGTCGGAGGTGAGCGCCGCACTCGACTGCGAGCCTAACGGAGCACTCTTCGGCAGTTCTTATCATCGCACGCCGTTCCCCTATGCGCTGTGGATTTACAATGCATTTTACAAATCCGATACACCCTTTGCCAAATGGATGATCAACACCTTCGGCAAAGAGCCTGTGCTCATGAATACCGTCAATCCCGAGATGAGAAGCTCGGTGGCGAAATCCACGCTCAAAACCCACGGATACCTCCGAGGCGAAGTCTCTCATGAGATTATACAGCGCAAAAATCCCAAGAAGCAAAAGGTCAGTTATCATGTCGATATGGGCCACCTCTTCACAGTTGATACTTTGGAATACCTCAATTTCCCCCCATTGGCGCAACAATTGATTGACAGCACCCGTAACGAACGGCTTGTCTATCCCGGTGTGCCTTTCGATGTGGAAACGCTCGACGGTGAGCGCGCGCGTATCACGAAACTGTTCCGCAACAGAGGCTATTACTATTATCAGTCGGGCTATTCTTCTTATTTGGCCGACACCTTGGCTGTGCCGGGAAAGGTGCAGTTGAAACTCCAAATGGCCGACAGCATCCCGCAGGAGGCGACGCATAAATGGTATATCGGAAAGAGAAACGTCTATCTCAAGCGCAATTTCATGGAGCAGACCGACAACGTGATTAGAAGAGGACGCTCATCCACTTCCATTTACTTTAACGGCAAGAAGCCGAAACTCAGACCCAATGTGCTGCTGCGCGACCTCACTATTAGACATGGACGGGAGTTCTGCTATGAGGATTACGAGGAGTCGGTCAATAAAATCACCGGCAACAACATTTTCAGCATGGTCGATTTCAAGTTCACGCCACGCGACAGCACTGCCGCCTGCGACACCCTCGACCTCGATGTGACCTGCATCTTCGACAAACCCTACGATTTTTATGTGGAAACCAACCTGGCCGGAAAGACGACGGGATTTCTCGGTCCGCAACTCGTGTTGGGTCTTACCAAGCGCAATGCGTTCCATGGCGGAGAGACGCTCAATTTCAATATTCACGGCAATTACGAATGGCAGATAGGAAAGACGGAAAACAATAGCGGTATGGTCGATTCTTATACCTACGGAGGCGATGTGTCTCTCGAATTTCCGCGCCTGCTCATGCCCAACTTCATCTTCCCGGCACGAAGAAACGGTTCTGGACCACGCCGCCCGCGTTTCTATACCACACCATCGACGCTTATCAAGGCCAGCAGCGACATCATCAGCCGATCTGGTTACTATACCCGCCATATCGTGTCCGGTGAATTCACCTATACGTTCCAGACCTCCGAGACTATACGTCATCGGTTCTCGCCCCTCGTGCTGGAATACAACTACCTGAGGAAATCGTCAGATAAGTTTATGGACATCATGGTTGAGAACCCGTTCCTCCTTGTTTCTATGGCCGATTTGTTCATCCCCAAGATGAGATACACGTTCAGTTATTCCAGCCCGCGCAAATACCGTAATCCCATCTTCTGGGAGACGACGGTCAGCGAGTCGGGCAATCTCCTCTCGCTTGGCTATATGGCTTTCGGGAAGAAATGGAATGAGAAAGGAAAGGAGATGTTCAACAACCCCTATGCTCAGTTCTTCAAGGTTGAGACCGATTTCACCAAGACATGGAGACTGTCAGAAAACTCGCAACTTTTGGGCCATTTCAGTGCAGGAATTATCCTCAATTATGGCAACTCAGCAGGAAACCCCTACACCGAGAAATTCTATGCCGGAGGTGCCAATAGTGTCAGGGCTTTCTCACTTCGTTCGTTCGGTCCCGGTAGTTATGACATGGATGAGTTGGGAAAATGGGAATTCTTGTTCCGAATGGGCGACATGAAACTGTTGGGCAACTTAGAACTCCGCTCGCGTCTCTTTGGCAATCTCTACGGAGCCTTGTTCCTTGATGCGGGCAATGTCTGGAGTGTCGACTCCTCTGAAGACGCCGACGAAGGCACAACCTTCAAACTGAAGAATCTGCCCGAACAGTTGGCTGTTGGCACAGGCGTCGGATTACGTTATGACCTCGATTTCTTTGTCATACGTCTCGACTGGGGTATCGGTATCCACTTGCCCTATGATACTGGCAAGAGCGGATTCTACAACATACCGAAATTCCGCGACGGACAAGCCCTCCACCTCGCCATCGGTTACCCGTTCTAAATGATTTGAGGTTTAAGATTTGAGGTTTATGGTTACCGAGTCGTTACCCAATCATTAAGCATAAGAATAATAGAAATTTGAAAAACCTATAAGACTCGCCCCATTGCAAAATGGAGCGAGTCTTATAATGATATAACTGTGCTAACCCCTCCCCTCGAGAGGGGCAGGGGTGAGGCCGTTTTTAATTCCTAAACACAATCCCGTCGCCGAAGGTGTCGATGATGATGGGCTTCTCGTGCGTTACCTTGCCGGCCAACAGTTGTTTCGACAGGTCATTGAGCACTAACCGTTGGATGGCTCGTTTCACAGGACGAGCGCCAAACTCCGGATCGTAGCCTTCCTCGGCCAGATAGTCGATGGCTTGCGGCGTGGCTTCCAGTTGGAATCCTTGCGGCGCGAGTATCTTCTTCAGGTTCTCCAATTGCAGACGCACCACATCGGCTATCTGTGTGCGTGTCAGCGGCAAGAACATGATCGTCTCGTCGATACGGTTCAGAAACTCCGGACGGATGGTCTGTTTCAACAGGTTGAACACGTTACCTTGCAGCGTACTCAAATCCTTGTCTGTCAGTACCATGTCGGCGCCCGCATCCTGACCTTTGCTGCGCTCCTCCACAAACTCACGTATCATCTGGCTGCCCAAGTTCGAGGTCATGATGATAATGGTGTTCTTGAAGTTGGCGGTACGGCCCTTGTTGTCTGTCAACCGTCCGTCGTCGAGCACTTGCAACAGGATGTTGAACACATCGGGATGCGCTTTCTCTATCTCGTCGAACAGCACCACGGAGTAGGGCTTGCGTCTCACTGCCTCGGTCAACTGTCCGCCCTCGTCATAACCCACATATCCCGGAGGCGCGCCAATCAGTCTGGAGACGGTGTGCTTCTCCTGATATTCGCTCATGTCGATACGTGTCATCATGCTCTCGTCATTGAACAGATAGTCGGCCAGCGCCTTTGCCAGTTCGGTCTTACCCACACCCGTCGTACCCACGAAGATAAACGAGGCGATGGGGCGCTTCGGGTCTTGCAGTCCGGCACGGCTGCGGCGCACGGCGTCTGCCACGGCGTTGATGGCTTCGTCTTGGCCTATCACGCGCTTGTGCAGTTCCTCCTCCAGATGGAGCAGTTTCTCGCGCTCGCTCTGCATCATACGGGTCACGGGGATGCCGGTCCATCGGCTCACCACCTCGGCTATATCGTCGGCGGTCACCTCTTCGCGCACCATCGCGTTGCTGCTTTGCGAGTCATGCAACTGCTGTTGTATCTGCTTGATGTCGCTCTCCAGTGCTTGTATCTTACCGTAGCGAATCTCTGCCACACGCTCGTAGTTGCCCTCGCGCTCGGCACGCTCTGCCTCGAAGCGCAGGTCTTCCATCTGCTGCTTGTCTTGCTGGATGCGGTTAATGAGTTCGCGTTCGCCTTCCCATTTCGCACGGTATTCATTCTCCTGCTCTTTCAGGTCGGCTATCTCCTTGTCCAGTTGGGCCAGTTTGGCGGAATGTTCCACAGCGTCACTGTCAGCGCTATGCTCCTCTTTACGGATAGCCTCGCGCTCAATTTCCAACTGTGCCAACCGGCGGGTTATCTCGTCCAATTCCTCGGGCACACTGTCGCGCTCCATACGCAGTTTGGCTGCGGCCTCATCCATCAGGTCGATGGCCTTGTCGGGCAGGAAACGGTCGCTGATATACCGCTCTGACAGTTGTACGGCGGCGATACAGGCGTCGTCTTGGATACGCACCTTGTGGTGATTCTCGTAGCGCTCTTTCAGACCACGCAGAATGGAGATGGCACTCAACTCATCAGGCTCGTCCACCATCACCGTCTGGAAACGCCGCTCCAGGGCCTTGTCCTTCTCGAAATATTTTTGATATTCGTTCAGTGTGGTGGCACCGATGGCACGCAGTTCGCCACGCGCCAATGCGGGTTTCAGGATGTTGGCTGCGTCCATCGCGCCCTCTCCGCCGCCGGCACCCACCAGCGTGTGTATCTCGTCGATGAAGAGGATGATGCGGCCGTCGCTCTTCGTCACTTCTTTGATCACGCTCTTCAGTCGTTCCTCAAACTCGCCTTTGTACTTCGCGCCGGCTATGAGTTGGCCCATGTCGAGCGAGTAGAGTTGTTTCTCCTTCAGGTTTTCAGGCACGTCGCCACGCACGATTCGCTGAGCCAGACCCTCCACGATGGCGGTCTTACCTGTGCCCGGCTCACCAATCAGGATGGGGTTGTTTTTCGTCCGTCGCGAGAGGATTTGCAACACGCGTCGTATCTCGTCGTCACGGCCTATCACCGGGTCGAGTTTACCCTGACGGGCATCCTCTACGAGGTTTTTAGCATATTTCTGTAGACTTTGGTAGTTCTCGTCGCCCGAGGCAGTCTGTACCTTCTCGCCCTGACGCAGTTCCTGTACTGCCTTGAGCGTGTCTTTGGCGGTGATGCCGGCGTCTTTCAGGATGCGGCTAGCGGTCGAGTTCACATCCACCAGGGCCAACAGTATCGGCTCCACCGACACATATTCGTCGCCGAGTTTCTGAGAGAAATCCATCGCCTTTTGCAGCACTTGGTTGCAGGCCGATGAGAAATAAGGCTGTCCGCCCTGCACACGCGGCAGGTGTTGGATGGCCTGGTCTGTCACCGTCTCTATCTGCGTTGGATTAAGCCCTGTCTTTTGGAAGACGAAGTTCACCACGTCGCGTCCTTTTTGCAGCACGCCTTTCAGCAGATGTTCAGGTTCTACGGCTTGTTGGCCGTTTCGCTCGGCGCTGTTGATGGCTTCTTGCACAGCCTCTTGCGCCTTGATGGTAAATTGGTCAAAAGTCATAATTTGCTCCTTTCTTTTTTAATTTGTTTTTATTTTCTGCCCTCATACCTCCAAATACCGTGCCACAATATAAAAACCGCCAAAATGTCACTCGGTTGCGACATTTTGGCG
>JAEEGL013451328.1_pt1 | contig 12748 bp, 9 predicted proteins | sample 9134231 | NCBI WGS metagenome assembly JAEEGL01 (sample SAMN16246548, study PRJNA631951) | gut metagenome | biome: gut microbiome; feature: rumen; material: fiber-attached | host: Bos | place: Iran: Karaj | collected 2018-10 | reverse complement strand
CAGTTTGCGACCGCGTTGAGGTCGGATCCGGCGTATCTGCCGTTTTTAGCTGCATAAAATGCTGCGGAAGCGATCATTGCGGCATTGTCCGTACACAATATCGGGCTCGGGCGATAGACCTTGAGCCCTTTTTTATTCGCTTTTCTTTCAACGGCCTCTCTTAACGCGGAATTAGCCGCTACCCCGCCGGCAAGGGCTATTTTTTTGTCCCCGGTCTGTTCTGCGGCGGCAATAAGATTTTCGCTCAGCACGTCAACGACCGCGAACTGAAAAGAAGCACACACGTCGGAGATATTGACCTCTCCCCCGCGTGCGCGAGTATTATTCAGATAATTCAGAACGGCTGTTTTAATGCCGCTGAAACTGAAATCGAGGCTGTCCGGAAAATGTGTTTCGGGGAAACGTATGGCGTGCGGATCGCCGAGTTTTGCTTCGCGGTCGATCACAGGTCCACCGGGGTATCCGAGGCCGAGCGCACGTGCGATCTTATCGAATGCCTCCCCGGCAGCGTCGTCACGCGTACGTCCGAGGATCCTGAACTTTCCGTATTCCGGAACGCGAACGATGTGGCTGTGTCCGCCTGAAACGACCAAACACGTGAACGGAGGCTCCAGTTCGGGCGATTCTATGTAATTCGCGCTTATATGACCTTCGAGGTGATGCACCGGGACGAGAGGCCTGTCCCACACGTACGCAAGCGTTTTCGCGGCGGAAACGCCCACCAGCAGCGCTCCGATGAGCCCCGGGCCTCTTGTCACGCCAACGCAGTCAATATCCGCCGGCGTTACCCCTGCGTCCTTCATCGCTTTATCTATCACGGAATCGATGACCTCCGCGTGCTTCCTCGACGCGATCTCCGGGACAACGCCTCCGTACTGTTTGTGGAACTCCAGTGACGACGCGATAACGTCAGAAAGCACGACTCTGCCGTCGGCAACGACCGCGGCAGAGGTTTCATCGCAGCTTGATTCTATTCCTAAAGTTAAAAGACTCATACCGCCTTTTTCTTCGGCTTCCCCGTCTTATGTTCGTCCGCAGACGAATCACTTTGATCTTTGTAAATTAGTTCAGGCTCTTCGCCGTTCACGATCGCGCCCTTCGTAATTATGCAGCGTTCGACGTTGTCCAGCGACGGAACGTTGAACATGACGTCCTTCATCGCTTTTTCGACGATAGAGCGAAGCCCGCGTGCTCCGGTCCCGCGTTCCAGCGCTATCCTGGCTATCTCACGCACCGCGTCGTCTTCGAATTCCAGGCTTACTCCGTCGAATTCCAGCAGCTTCTTGTACTGCTTCACGATGGCGTTCTTAGGTTCCGTCATGATCCTGCAGAGCATATCCTCGTCAAGCGCGTTCAGCGTTACGATCGCGGGAACTCTGCCTATAAATTCCGGTATAAGTCCGAACTTAAGCAGATCCTGCGGCTCCACTTTCGAGAGGAGGTCGTCAACGTTCAGCGTCTGCTGGCTGTGTACGGTCCCGGAAAATCCGATCGTGTTTTTACCGATCCTGCGGTCAATGATCTTCGGCAGCCCGTCGAATGCTCCAGAGCAAATAAACAGAATGTTCGTCGTATCGATCTTTATATATTCCTGCTGCGGATGTTTTCTGCCGCCCTGAGGAGGCACAGATGCTATCGTCCCTTCAAGTATCTTCAGAAGGCTCTGCTGCACACCTTCGCCGCTCACGTCACGCGTTATAGACGGGCTGTCGCTCTTCTTAGAGATCTTATCGATCTCGTCAACGAAGACGATACCGAGTTCCGCCCTTTCCACGTCGTAATCCGCGGCCTGGATCAGTCTCAGCAGTATGTTTTCAACGTCTTCTCCCACGTAACCGGCTTCGGTAAGCGTCGTCGCGTCAGCGATCGCAAACGGAACGTTGAGGATTTTAGCCATAGTCTGGGCAAGGTACGTCTTACCTACGCCCGTAGGCCCGATAAGCAGGACGTTCGACTTCTGGATCTCGCAGTCATTTGCCTCCGCGTTTTTGGACCCGTCGTCTTCTTTTGCGCCGGAAGCGCCTTTACGGGCGTCTCCCGGATTTCTCGGCCCGCCCTTTTCGCCGTAAAACGTGATTCGTTTGTAATGGTTATACACAGCCACGGCGAGCGCTTTTTTAGCCTCGTCCTGACCGATAACGTACTCATCCAGCGCGGCCTTTATCTCCGCGGGCTTCAGAAGAGAAATGCCCGGCTCACCGATATCCTCGCCGAACAGTTTCTCGTTCTCTTCACCGTCTTCTTCCTCGGACAATATTTCACAGCACAAATCTACACAATCGCTGCAGATAAACACTCCGGGGCCGGCAATGATGCGTCTTACCTGCCCTTCGCTTTTTCCGCAGAATGAGCAGCGTACGCCGTCTTTACTGTTAGCCATAATTAACCCTTTCCGCCCCCAGGCACACTCATGCTCTGTGCGTCATGACCTTGTCGATAAGCCCGTATTCAAGCGCCTGTTCCGCAGTCAGGAAATTATCTCTGTCCGTATCTTTTTCTATGATATCAATTGATTTTCCGGTACAGTCACTGAGTATCTGGTTCAGTTTCCTGCGGGTGCGGATGATGTGATCCGTATGGATCTTCATGTCCGACGCCTGGCCCTGGAATCCGCCCAGAGGCTGATGTATCATTATCTCACTGTTGGGAAGCGCGAAACGCTTGCCCTTCGCACCTGCCGCCAGAAGCACCGCACCCATACTTGCGGCCATACCGACGCAGATAGTTGACACGTCGCACTTCACGAACTGCATCGTGTCGTAAATAGCCATTCCCGCAGTCACGGAACCGCCCGGGCTGTTGATGTAGAGCTGAATATCCTTGTCCGGATTTTCTGACTCAAGGAACAGCAGCTGAGCGACGACAAGGCTGGCGGTAACGTCGTTGACCTCGTCGCTGAGCATAACTATGCGGTCGTTCAGCAGTCTTGAAAAAATATCGTACGAGCGCTCGCCGCGGCTCGTCTGTTCAACTACCATAGGTATATATGCCATATAAAACCCTCCTTTGCGCACTGCGGATGATCCGTATCACCCGAAAAAGTGCCCGATCTTTCGCTTACTCAGCTTTCGCTTCGTCAGCTTTCTCTACCGGTACGGCAGTATCCGCGATAAGATCGGCAGCTTTTCTGCGTTTGATATCGCGCTCGATGCCTTCTCTGCTCCCGGCATATAATTGTTTGGCTTTTTCCAGATCCATCTTCATGTATTCTGCAACAGCAGCATACTCTTTTTCCACTTCTTCTTCAGTCGCTTCGATCCCTTCGGCTTTAATGATAGCGTCCATAACAAGGTCGCGCTTTACGTTGATCTCGGCCTGAGGTCTGTTTCTCTCTCTGTACTCAGCTTCGTCAATGCCCAGATACTTGAAATACTGGTCGATCGTCATCCCGTAAGACTTGAACTGTTCTTCCATACGTCTGACTTCCGCGTCCTGTTCTTCTGCGATCATCGGCTCCGGGATATCCACCTCGGCATTGTCGATCGCCTGCCTCATCGCTTCTTCGCGGTTATCGTTCTTCGCTTTTTTCTCTTTGCGCTCGCCGATCTTTACCCGCAGATCCGCCTTATACTCATCAAGAGTGTCGAATTCACTCACGTCAGACGCGAACTCGTCGTCGATCGCAGGGAGTTCTTTAACTTTTATTTCGTTGATCTTGCACTTGAACACTGCGGGTTTACCGGCTAAAGACTTTTCCTGATACTCTTCGGGGAAAGTTACGTTGACTTCGACGTCCTTACCGATCTCCGCACCTGCAAGCTGTTCCTCGAATCCCGGGATGAATTGGCCGGAGCCGAGTTCAAGCGTATAATTCTCGGCCTTGCCTCCGTCGAACGGCGTGCCGTCAACGAACCCTTCAAAGTCGAGGTTTACGGTGTCTCCCATCTGTGCGGCTCTGTCGTCAACAGATATCATGCGCGCGTTCTTCTCCGCCTCGGTTTTGATCTCGTTGTCAACGTCTTCGTCGGTGACAGTGGTGTCAATTCTCTTCACTTCGAGGTCCTTGTACTGTCCGAGCTTGACTTCGGGACGTACGTAAACCTCAAGAGTGAACACCGCTTTTTCGGGCGAGAATTCGACAAGTTTTACGTTCTGAGGATACGATACGACGTCGAGTTTGAGTTCTTCCAGTGCAGCCCCGTATTCTTTATTAAGCACGTAATCCGCTGCGTCATTGTAGAGTACTTCTTTCCCGTACACTTTTTCTACGACGCGGCGCGGCGCTTTTCCCGGTCTGAAGCCGTTTATCCTGAACTCTTTTTTGTGTGTCTGGAAAGCTTTCTCGAGTCCTTCTTCTATTACTTCCGGTGTAGATTCGATCTCCATACCGATGAGATTCGTTTTGATTTCATTTGTTTTAACTTGCATAAATGACACTCCGTTCAGTTTTATTTTGAGTTTTGTTTTTATTTCAGCGTCGCCCGGGCGGGCGCGCGTGATCTTCTTATTTATCTGTTCATCATTATACAGCCGTGTATGCGTGCGGCGGCAACAGTCGCGTTCGCTATCTGCACGCCGTCTTTACAAGCTCTATAAGGTCAATATCCAAAAAAGGCTTGCCGGGTGACGGCAAGCCTCATCAGTTTCATCCCGGCAAGGCCTGCCGGGCTGCACCAGGCGCGCTGCTGCAGCCTATACCCGGAATCGTAAAATTACAGGCCATACCTCTTGTTGAACTTATCAACACGGCCACCGGTGTCAACGAGTTTCTGCTTTCCTGTGTAGAACGGATGGCATTTGGAGCAGATTTCTACCGTGATATCCTTCCTCGTTGAATACGTAGTGAACGTTTCCCCGCACGCGCATTTCGCGGTGGTTTCAAAAAACTTAGGATGAATTCCTTCTTTCATTCCTGTCACCTTCTTTCGTTCAAAGCTCTCACCGTATATGGCAAAATCAGCTTTCACCTGTTTGGCTTCGTTATGCGCCTGATTCCTGCACGGATTTGCCGTGCGGACAGAACAGCACCGTAGATTATACCACAATCCTTTTGCAGATTGCAATAACAAAAAAGAGCCGGGCTCTTTTCCTGTTTCTGTGAACAACTGTTCTACTGCGTTCTGTTCCGAACCGCGCCAGGGCGGCGTCAAATGAGCGATGAAATGGGGCACGAACCGGATGATGGCACGAATTTTGGGTCTCATGCGTTCCCTGCATTTAATTCGCATTTCGGTCAAACAAAATTCTTAGCCATCTATCCGGCTTCGTGCAATGTTAATGAGGTAGTATTTTGGCGCGGGCGTCGCATCAGGGCGGCATCAAATGAGCGATGAAATGGGACAAACTTGTTCAAACTCGAAGTTTTGTCCCATTTGCAAAAAGGGCGCCGCTTCCGGGCGGCGTCAAATGAGCGATGAAATGGGACAAATCTGTTCAAACTCGAAGTTTTGTCCCATTTTGACATTGGGAAATGCGCTCGCCACCGTCAATCGACCACGACACACTCGATCCCGAGCACGCCGGCCAGCTTTTTGATAGTTGACGCGCGGTGACCGATGCCCAGAGCGTAATGATGCGTCGGACCCTCCATCACCCAGCGCCTGACGAACGAACACGTATCCGGCGGGAAAAAGCCGCGCGTATTCGTATTGCCCGTAGGCGGTATCGGCCCGTGCTTCGACTCACCCTCGCCCACGACGAACCTGAACCCGCTTTGCGTCTGCGTGATGCCGAAGATCGTGATCGGTCCTTCTTTCAGTTTGAACTCCACGGACGCGCCGGAACCGGGCTTCCCGTGGTACTTTTTCAGGCTCCGGAGCACCGGTTTACCTTCGGCTACCGCGATGTGATGCGGTCCGTCGTGTCCCACGAATATGAAATCTTCGTCGAAATCGAACGGATGAAATTCCGCGAAACTGCCGCCCATGCCAAGCCGGTCCATAATAAACATCGCTATCAGCGTTTTGATGTCGTACTCACCGCACATCGGTATCCCCTGTGCGTTCAGGATCGAATTTCCGGCGATCAGCGAACTGACGATCTCGCGCTGCTCCGAGCCAGGAAGGCCGTTGTAATAGTACGCAAGGCCGGAGAGGTCAAACTTTTCTATGAATTTGTCCAGCGCAGCGGCCGCATATGCTGCTTTTTCAAGATCGGATCGCGTCAATTTCTCGGTCACCGGGTCCGAAACCGGGTCCGGAGTGTCGAAATTGTCCAGGATCTGCCGCTTTTTAGCCTCGATCTCGTCCGGGACAACTGTTTTCGCAACTTCCAGCAGATCGTCTACTTCCAGAAGAGGTACGTGTACTCCGAAAGCAGCCGAGATCGCCGTCGGATCCGCATGCATATCGTACATTGCCTCCAGTACGTGCCCCATCAGTCCGAACCGCGCGCCGCGAAGCCCGTGCAGCACCCGCGCGATATCGCACCACTCGCGAAGCCCGGATTCGACCCGCTCGTCTCCGTGAAGCGTGCCTACTATCACGTCCGCAACTTTTTTACCCATCCGGACGGCAACGCCGGTGAATTCCGGTACCGAGCAGATACAGTCGTTTTCGAGCTGTTCACGCGTGCTCGCCCTCGAATAATCCATATGCCGAAGAGGCTGGAGCGCGGTCAGGACCACCGGAACGCCTACCTCCCTGATTATGGGTGCGAACACCGATGACGTGGCGTAGGTCAACATATTGCAGAACAGCACGTCGATGCCGTCGCCGCCCGCCTTCGCGGCCACTTCGTACGCCTTCGCGTTCGAATCGACCATACCGTAGTCAACGACCTCAGCGCCGCATGCTTCGATCTTTTTTTTTGCCTCCGCGTGGTATTCGAGCAGCTTTTCCAAAAGCCCCTCGAACTGCCCCCAGTATACCGCGTGTCCAACGCCGAACAAGCCGACCTTCGCAGTCAGCGGTTTTTTACGTTCGATCATCATCTGCCTCCTGTTTATGCCCGGATCCGGGCTCCCGTCTGATTATATCATAAAAAGTGTCCCTGATGCCTCTAATGTATTGACCGTGGTTCGCGGGCGAATGCTGGTGCATGTACACGAACCAGACACCCTCTTCCGGCGACACGAAAAACCACGTGCCGAGCGCGCCGGACCAGCCCCATTCGCCTGCAGAGCCAGACTTAGCAGCCTTATCCTGCACGCTGACGCCTAGCCCGAACGTGAACTCGGGGCCGAAAATAGACTTGTCCGCAGCCGGATCGTTATAATATCTGCGCTGAGCCGGGTTCAGCTGAGGCCGGGTCAGTTCAGCGAGCATTTCGTGCGTCAATATTCCGGTTTTCGGGTCGAGCATTTCGGCAAGAAACCGCCCGTAATCCCTCGCGGTACCGACCAGTCCCGCACCTCCGGAATACATTGCCGGATCGTCGATCCCCTCGAATGCAGGTATCGGCACCGGCCTGGGCAGAAGCGGAATCGCCTCGTAGCGGCCGTCGACCAGCGCGGTATTGTCCGCAAGCTTCGGCTTCAGTTCTTCGGGAAGATCCTGATAAAAAAACGTGCTGCGCATACCCAGCGGCCCAAAAATATTGGTCCTGAAATATTCGGCAAGGCTGAGCCCCGAGACCTGTTCTATCACCGCACCCAGTACGTCGTGTGATAAGCCGTATAAAAAGCGCTTTCCGGGTTCGAACGATAACGGAATGCCCGCTAGCGCCCCGGCAAACGCACGGGTGTCAATATGTTCTCCGTTTGCCCGCAGTTCACGCCATTTATCCGCAAACCGCGCCGCTTCTCCGGACCGGTCGTCAATAAAATACGACAGCCCGGACGTCATCGTGAGCAGCATCCGGACCGTTATCTGTTTCTCCGCGGGCCGCATTTTCCCCCGCTCAAGCACCCTGACGTCCGAATACTCCGGAATAAACTCTGAAAGCCGGGCGTTCAGATCCAGTTTTTCCCGCCCGATCAGCTGAAGCGCGGATACCGCCGTAAACACCTTCGTCATCGAATACAGATGAAAGACCGTATCCGGTCCGGCTTCCGTCCCCGAACCCGGCCGCGCGATGCCTTCATAATTTTCGTATATAATTCCACTTTTTCCGCCGCAAATAAGCGCATTTCCCGCAGCAAAGCCGTTGTCAATAACTTCTCTCTGCTTCCGGGCAAGTCTCTCGAATGCTGCTTTCATTTACGTTCGTTCCTCGCTGCTGACGATCCTCACGCCGTCTCGATTGCCGCCGCCTCGCCCAGATGCAGAATCTCCACAGCCATCTCACGCATCTTGTACTTCTGGATCTTGCCGCTCGCGGTCATCGGAAACGTATCCATAAACAAAATATATTTAGGCATCTTGTGGCGTGCCAGGTGGGAACGGATGTATTCGCGCATCTCATCCTCATCCGCCTCGACGTCGGACTTCAGAATGATGCAGGCACAGACCTCCTCGCCGTAATTTTTGTCAGGCACACCGATCACCTGAACGTCCTGGATCTTCGGATTCGTGTACAGAAACTCCTCAAGTTCCTTAGGATAGATGTTCTCGCCTCCGCGGATGATCATATCCTTTATGCGGCCGGTGATGTGGAAATAGCCCTCCTCATCGATCGAAGCCAGATCGCCCGAATGGAGCCAGCCGTCCGGATCGATCGCCAGCGCCGTTGCCTCGGGCATGTTGTAATATCCCTTCATTACGGAGTAGCCGCGGACAACGACCTCCCCGGGTACTCCCGCAGGAACGTCCAGACCGGTATCCGGGTCAACGCACTTGACCTCCACGAAAGGCATCTTGCGCCCGACCGTCGACACGCGCTTATCGATGCTGTCATATATGTTTGTCATCGTGCACACGGGCGAAACTTCGGTGAGGCCGTACGGGATCGTGATCTCGGTCATATGCATCAGTTCGACCACCTGTTTCATCACTTTGATCGGGCAGGGTGAGCCGGACATTATGCCGGTGCGCAGGCTGGAGAAATCGTATTTCGGGAAATCCGGGTGTTCGAGCATCGCGATGTACATAGTAGGCACGCCGTACGTGGCGGTGCAGCGCTCGGCCTGGATCGTGTGCATGACCCTCACGGGGTTGTAGCGCTCGACCGGGACAATGCAGCTGCCGTGCGTTATGCACGCCATTATCCCCAGCACACAGCCGAAGCAGTGGAAAAACGGCACAGGCAGGCACACGCGGTCGTGCGGGGTCAACGTCTGATTGTCCCCTATGCATTTGCCGTTGTTCAGTATGTTGTAGTGGGTCAGCATGACGCCCTTGGGAAAGCCGGTCGTCCCGGAAGTGTACTGCATATTGACAACGTCGAACGGCGAGACCATGCTCTGTACCGAGCGTCTCTCCTCCTCGCTGACCTGCTGCGCCAGCGTCCGAAGATCGTCCCAATGGAGCGCTCCTTTCGGTGTGTTTTCCGGTTTATCGAGGTAGATCACGCGTTTTAGCCGCGGCAGATCGGCGCTTTCGAGTTTACCGGGCTCGCTCCCGGCCAGCTCCGGGACAAGTTCGTTGATGATCTGCACGTAATTCGTATCTTTCAGGCCTTCCATCATTACGAGCGTGTCGGTGTCGGACTGCCTGAGCAGGTACTCGGCTTCGAAAATTTTATAGTTGGTATTTACTGTGACAAGCGTGGCGCCGATCTTCGCGGTGGCGTACATGAGCACTACCCATTCGGGGTAGTTGGTCGCCCAGATGGCAACGTGCGATCCGGGCCTTACGCCTATCGCCAACAGTCCGCGTGCAATCACGTTGCATTCGTCGCGGAACTGCGAATATGTTTTGCGAAACGGCTTGTCGTTGCAGACAACGCAGTCATTGTCCGGATATACTTCGGCAACGCGGTCAAGCAGATCGCCTAGCGTCATCTCTATAAGCGAATCCTTGCCGTCGCCGAATATTTTGTACGTTTCCATTTTCATGATCTGCACCCTCCATTTGCTATTGTCATCACTCGGTTCGCCCATTTGCAACTTGCAACTTGCCACTTACCACTTGCCACTTACCACTTGCCACTTACCACTTGCCACTTGCCACTTGCCATAAAAAAGTCTCCGCCCCTTATTCAGAGACGAAGACAGTATAACTGTATCCGCGGTACCACTCTGATTAGCCAACCATCATCAGCTCGCTCAAAGCACGAGTTACGTTCGTCACACGTCCGGCACTACTTCCGCGCTTTTCGCGCCTTTCGCACCGGCTGCTCCGGAACCAGTTCGCCGTCTCCCCGCCGCTCCGTTACACCAACCCGAAGCTCTCTGCGCGCGCATCGCCGGTTACTACTTTCCATCATAGCATTTGCCGATATTTTACTGATTTTCGCCGTTTTTCGCGGCGTGGTCAAAGTATATATCATCGCGGGCGAAGGTGTCAAGATGATTTTTGTCCCGGGCTATTCTCCCGGTTCCGTGAAAAGAGCCTTTGCTCAGTCCTCCGCATCATCCAAGTGAAACGTTCTTACGCCGCCGTCGCTGTACTCCAGTACGGTCGATCCGTATTGGAAGTAGAGTTTGCCGCCGTAAACGGTCTTGGTTATGACGTCACGCGTAAAACTGTTGAACCCGGCGATCCCGAGCGCCGACAGATCGAGCGGAACGATCATTTCATACTCGCCCTTCTTCACGTCGAGCAAGTATAAACCGTCGCTGCCAAGCGCCACAGCGCTGCCGTTATAGACCGTGAGTTCGTCCATCGTGCCGCCGAAAAACCGGTCGGAAGATGAAACGCTGCCGAGCAGGCTGCCGTCTTCGCCGTACTCGCAGACGGTGTTGACGAAAAAATGGGAGCTGCCGCCATTACCGCTGTTTCCGCTGTCGCCATTTTCGCCGCTGTCAACGTACTCGTAGCTGAAAACGAACACGCTGCCGCCAGCTGCGCCTGCGTCATGCCGCCCGCAATTCTCAGCTCTTTGATCTTTCCTCCGACGGAATCTGCCATTTCGTTGTCCTCCGGAATTATTTTACCATTATTTTGACACGGTGGAAACCGACAAAATGTCATTTCCTGCCGCAGCTTGACTTACATAAGCACATTATATTAAAATCGAGAGGATTATTTAATGACTTTTTAACGTCTGAATAATTGAAGCGCCGCGAAAAAGAGGCGTACACCGACATTGCCAGGAGGAAGCTGTGAAAAAGGCGAATTTATATATCAGGATAATATGCGTTGTGCTGGCGGCGTTGTGCGTCAGCGCGCTTGCGTCGTGCGGGCAAGGCGAAAAGGAAGAGCCGGCAAACATCAGTACATTCGAGATCGGAGATGACTCGTACGTCGGCATACCGGAGTCGATCGAGGTCTCTGAGAACTATATTTATTCATTCTGGCACGGAAATTATGCCAACTACGAAGATCCGTCCTCGGAAAGATGGATCATTCATTTCAGCGACGCGCGCACGACGGGTATCGAAAAGCTGCGCGGCGAAGTGCGGACGGACCTTATTTCGCTTAAAAACACCGATATTGACGACCTGTTCCAAAAAGGCGGAAGGTGCGTGGCATACGGCACGAAACGCATGGTCTACACGGAAAGACCCTGGCTCATGCTTGTCGACGAGAACGGCAGCAAGCTCGAGAAAGTGCTTGACCTCCCCGATACGGAAAAAATCATCAGAGTAATCGACGACGGAGGCAAAGGTTACTATATTCTGACGTCAATTGACAAGAATGAACCGTACGTTTTGCAGCTCCGGATTTCTCACATAACAGAGCGCGGCCAATTCACCAAAAATCCTTCTGTAAGGTTTAAGGTCAACGGATATCGCGGCATTGTCCGGAATTTCGGAATGTGCGAAGAAGGATTCACCGTTACAGTAGAGGCAGGCCACTATTCGGCCGATAATAACCACTATTCGGTCGTCGCATTCGATATGAACGGCGGGCTGATCTGCAACTATATGTGCGGCGAGCAGGAAGGAACTCACGAAATACGTTCGGCAGTGATCCGGAACGGCGTGCTGTACCTTTCAGGCATCGTTTACGAGAAAGAAAGCGAATCCTCGTCAATTTATTCGTATCTTGCTGACGAAGAGGACCTGCTGCAATATGAAACGGATTACGGATATACGTTTTACTCGAACGAAACAGTCACAATTGTTTTTAAAAAAGCGGTCTCCGCGTTTCTGGCAGAGGTCGATCCCGAGTCGGGCCAAACGCTGAAATACTTTAAAGAAAGCGGTGCGATCGGCGGAATACTCCACGACATAGACAATGCTGTCGTGTGGGATCTGTGCGTTGTTTCGAACGCTTTTTATTCCCCTTTTACGTCTTCGTTCAGTTTTGAATGCCTGTGCGGTGTCGTTCAATGCCGCATCGGAGAAGACGGAGAGATCGCGGACAAGACCGTGACCGGGTTTTGCGTTTCAGAAACATTCTGAAAACCTGCCCAGTACAAAACCTAAAAACACATTCATGACAACAAAAAAGGGGCTGTAAAAAAATCCCGCGCAAGGCCGGCAATCACTCGCCACACGGTGAAGGATTGCCGGTCTCTTCATTTGCGGCCGTATCGGAACGGCCGCAATCCTCATTTTCCCTGTTTGCGGCCGTGCAAATGGGACAAAACTCCGAGTTTGAGCATTTTTGTCCCATTTCCTCGCTCATTTGACGCCGCCCTGATGCGGCGCCCTTTTTGCAAATGGGACAAAACTTCGAGTTTGAGCAGATTTGTCCCATTTTCTCGCTCATTTGACGCCGCCCTGATGCGGCGCCCTTTTTCAAAATGGGACAAAACTCCGAGTTTGAGCGATTTTGTCCCATTTTCTCGCTCATTTGACGCCGCCCTGATGCGGCGCCCTTTTTCAAAATGGGACAAAACTCCGAGTTTGAGCGATTTTGTCCCATTTTCTCGCTCATTT
>JAEEGL013169641.1_pt1 | contig 12748 bp, 9 predicted proteins | sample 9134231 | NCBI WGS metagenome assembly JAEEGL01 (sample SAMN16246548, study PRJNA631951) | gut metagenome | biome: gut microbiome; feature: rumen; material: fiber-attached | host: Bos | place: Iran: Karaj | collected 2018-10 | reverse complement strand
TGGTAGAGTATCTGAACTATTACTAGATGTTTATATAAATACTAATAAATTAACTTATAAAGAAGTTAAATTTATGGATATGGAAAGTATTAATTGGTGGAAGAAAGGAACTAGTTTTCTAAAAGCTAAGTTTTTAGGTAAAAAGTATGGAAAAAGTTTCTAGTAAAAAAAAGGTGACAGCTGTTATTGTTACATATAATAGGAAGGAATTGCTATCTGAATGTATTTTGGCATTATTAAATATAAATTATAATAATTTAAATATTTTAATTATTGATAATGCAAGTACTGACGGAACTAAAAAATATATAGAAAAACTTTTAAAAGTTAAAGGCGTTTCTTATTATAATACTGGGGAAAACTTAGGTGGTGCTGGTGGTTTTAATTTTGGAATGAAAAAAGCTCTTGACCTTGGGTGTGATTATTTGTGGATAATGGATGATGACACAATTGTGCAAAAAGATTCATTAAATATGTTATTAAAAGCAGATGAAAAATTAAAAGGTGAGTATGGATTTTTATCTAGTAAAGTTTTGTGGACAGATAATACTATCTGTAAAATGAATATTCCTAAAAAAACATTTTCTAGTTGGCTAAAAGATTATGATACTAATTATCAAACTATTGAAATGGCTTCATTTGTATCGCTGTTTTTGAAATCTGAAACTGTAGAAAAGTATGGATTTCCAATTAAAGATTTCTTTATATGGACAGATGATTGGGAATATACTAGAAGAATATCAAGAGAAAATAAATGTTACTATATAACGAATAGTATAGTTACTCATAAATGCATTACAAATGAAGGAGCAAATATAGCAACAGTAGAAGGTGAAAGGATAAATAGATTTAGATATTTATATAGAAATGATTGTGTTTTATATAGACGTGAAGGATTAAGAGGAAAAATTTTGTTTCATTTAAGAATTATATTGCATAAATTAAGGGTGTATAAATCAAATAAACCAGATAAAAAAGAAAGAATTAATATTATAAATAATGCAATTAAAGAGGGTAAAAAATTTTATCCTACAATTGAGTATGTTCCAACAGATAAAAAAAGAATTCTCTATATGTATGGAGAGTGTTTAGCTTCGGGTGGCCAAGAAACTTTTACTTTGAATGTTTTAAACAATATAGATAAAGATTATATTAACATTGATTTATTTACTCCATATTTGTCTGAAAATAAGCAAATTGAGGATTCTGTAAAAAAAGAAAAAGGAATAATATATGCTTATAATGGAACTTTTAAAAATGGAAAAGGAAATAAGAAAGATTTCATAGTAAATACAAAAAAGTTTTTGAGCAAAAATGCTAATAAATATGAAATAGCTCATATTCATTCTGGAAGTGCCTTTGCTCTTGCAATAGGAGCGATGCTTGCTAAGAAATATGGTATTAAAAAAGTTATTGTTCATTCTCATTGTACTGGATTAGGAGTTCTAAGAAATAGTATTATAAAGTTCTTATTTTCAATATTGTATAAAAAATATGTTGATTTTTATTGTGCATGCTCTATAGATGCTTTATATTGGAAATTCTCTAAAAAATTAATAAAAGAAGACAATTATGCTATTGTAAAAAATGGTATAGAAATTAAAAAGTTTTCTTATAAAGAAGATATTAGAAAACAATATAGAGAAAAATTGGATATTAAAGATAAATTTGTTATAATAAATGTAGCAAGATTATCTAAAGAAAAAAATTTATTGTTTTTAATTGAAACTTTTAAATATGTTTATGATATTAATAGAAAAGCTACTCTATTACTTGTTGGAGATGGATATTATAAAAATATATTGGAAAGAAGAGTAAACGAATTAAATCTTACTGAAAGTGTTAAATTTTTGGGAATTAGAGATGATATATATAATATTTTACAAGCAGCTGATGTTTTTGTTTCAACTTCATTCTTTGAGGGACTTGGCATATCAATTATTGAAGCAGCTTCTAGTGGGCTAGTTGTTATATGTTCGGATGGTGTACCAGATGATGCTTTAGTTACTAATTTGTGCTTTAAAATGAAATTAAAAGATGGTGCAGGTAAGTGGGCTAAAGAAATTTTAAAACATGAAAAATATAAAAGAACAGATATTAGCCAGGAGGTAAATGCTAAAGAATATGATGTAAATAGTTTATCCGAGTCTTTAGAAAAAATATATTTTGATTTATAGATAGGAGTCTTATATGATAATATATATTGTAATGTTGACAATATCATTACTTTTTTGCTTTTTATCATTAAAAGTAGAAAGTAAAAAAAGAAAAAATGTGTATGCTGTGCTCAGCTCTATACCATTTATAGTAGTTGCGGGGTTAAGATATAATGTTGGAACTGATTATATGTTTAGATATGTTCCGGATTACATTAGTATTACAAATGGAAACATAGTTGAAAATGTTGAACTTTTATTTTTGATACTTATTAAATTATGTATTTTAATAACTCATGATTATTGGCTATTATTTTTTATTTCATCATTTATAACATTTGGCTTAATATTTAAAACAATTTATAGTGAATCTAAAAACAAAATGTTGAGTATTCTATTACTTTTTGTTTCAAGTATATTCTTTATTTCTTTAAACTTAATGAGGCAATATATATCTATTGCTATATTATATTCCACATATACATTACTTATAAAAGATAAAAAAATCGAGTGGGTTATTTCTGTTATTATTGCATCATTATTTCATACGGTTAGTTTATTATTTTTATTAGCATATTTTATTAAGAAAAAAAGATTTAATATTTATATTTATTCATTAATAGTTCTATTCATAATAATTTTTGGAAGAAGTTTTGTTAATTTTAGCATCTCATTATTTAGTAAATTTAATGTTGCTAATTTGAGAAAATATGCTGCTTATATAAACATTGAAGGTAATTTTACTTGGTCATATTTTTTAACTGAATCTTTCGTTTTGTTTTACTATCTATCAATAGTTTATTTTAAAAAAATAAAGACAAATAGCTTGGAAAACTTATATATTAATTGTCAATATTTAGTTATTTTGTTTTCAATGTTAAATATTTACAATGAATTATTTTTAAGAATGGCATTTATTTTTTCTATTTTTCAATTGTCTGGGATTCCTTATTTTTATTATAGAAGTTGCAAATTAAAAACCAAAAGATATATAAACGATATAATTAATAGTTTATTTAATCCAAAAGTATTAATTATTATGATTATTATATTATTTTCATTTAGATTAATATATTCAAATATTATTAAAAATACTGCAGAAGTATTTCCATATCAAACAATTTTTGAAAGAGGAGAAGTTTAAAATGAGAAAAGTAAAAAACAATAATAAAGTATTATCTATAAGCGTGGCTGCATATAATCTAGAAAATTTAATTGAACAAAATTTAAAGTCATGGCTTAATAAAGATGTAATGGATAAAATTGAAGTTTTGGTTGTAGATGATGGTTCAAAAGATAACACAGCTTTAGTTGTGAAAAAGTACGAAAAAAAATATAAAGGCATAATAAAATTAATAAAGCAAAAAAATGCTGGTCCAGGTTCTACAGTTAATACAGGTTTAAAAAGTGCAACTGGAAAGTATTTTAGGATGGTTGATGGTGATGACTGGGTAGTAACTAAAAACTTAAAAAAATATATTAATAGTTTAGAAAAAAGTAAAGCAGATATGATATTAACTAATTATGAAATATATGATAATTCTGCTGAAAAAGTAATTGAAAAAGTAAAATTTAATATTGAAAGTAATATATTACTTAAATTTGATGATATTTGTAATAAAATATATCCCCAAATGCATGCAGTAACATACAAGACTAATATTTTAAAAGATAATAAAATAAAACTTGATAATGGGTTTTATACTGACATGGAGTATCTATTATTTCCACTTAAATATATTAATACGTTAGAATATTATAATAAGACAATTTATATGTACAGAGTGGGACAAGCTACTCAAAGTGTTAGTATTCCAAGTATGCAGAAAAATATTAATATGCATGAAATGGTATTAAATAGATTGATTAATTATTATAATGACAACAAAGATACAATATCTAAAGAAAAAAGAGAATATTTAATTAAATTAATTGTTCCAGTAGCAGACGCTCATTTAGGAACACTACTAACGTTTAAAATTGATAAAAATCAAATTAATAAAATCAAAGAATACAATAAATGTTTAAAAGACAAATGTATTGATGTTTATAATGTTTATAAAAAATCAAAAAAGATGAAATTACTTATTTATAGTAATTATAAATTAGCAAAATTAGCATCTAAAATTTATATAAAAAAAATAACTCGATGAAAGGAGAAGTAAATGAAAAAGTCAATTAAGGTTAATTACATTTATAATATGTTCTATCAATTATTGACTATGATATTACCTCTTATTACGATACCATATGTTTCTAGAGTGTTAGGTTCAGATGGTATTGGAATATTTGGATATACAAATTCAATAGTTACTTATTTTGTTTTATTTGGATCTTTAGGTATTTCTTTATATGGTCAAAGAGAAATTGCATATTTAAGAGATGATAAGAAAAAAAGAAGTAAAGCGTTTTTCGAAATATTCTTGTTGAAATTATTAACTATGGTAATATCCTTAATTGTGTATTATTTTGCTTTAATATACTCCAATAAGTATAGTTTATATTACTTAATTTTTACTCTAGAACTTTTAGCAACAATATTTGATATTAGTTGGTTTTTTCAAGGATTGGAAGAATTTGGTAGAATAGTTTTCAGACAATTAATAACTAAAATAATTAGTGTTATATGTATATTTTGCTTTGTTAAAACATCTTCTGATTTAAATATTTACATTTTGATTTATACGTTGTCTATTTTAGTAGGTAATATATCTTTATGGTTTTATTTACCAAAATATATATCAAAATTGACTATTAAAAAATTAAATATAAAAAATCATATAAAACCAACAATATCACTTTTTATACCTCAAATCGCAATGCAAATATATTTGGTTTTAGATAAAACAATGATAGGTAAAATTGTAAAAAATATGGGCGAAGTGGGAAATTATGAACAATCTCAAAAAATATTGAAAGTTTCATTAACAGTTGTAACTGCGCTTGGTACAGTTATAGCTCCTAGAATTGCCAATAGTATAGCTAACAATAATGATAATGATGTTAAAAGATATTTGGAAAAGTCTTTTAAATTTGTATGGCTTTTAGCCACCCCAATTATGTTTGGAATTATGGCTATTTCAAAAAACTTAGTACCTTGGTTTTTAGGAAGTGGATATGAAAAATCAGTGTACATATTGATAATTGGTTCGTTGTTAATATTAGCAATTGGGTTAAACAATGTTACTGGTATACAATATTTGATTCCTGCTAAAAAACAAAATTTATATACTAAATCTGTTATATGTGGGGCTATAATTAATTTTTGTTTAAATCTTTTATTAATATCTAAGTTAGGAGCAATAGGAGCAATGATTGCGTCAGTAGTTGCAGAAATAAGTATATTTATAATTCAGATGATTTATATAAAAGATATTATTTCATATAAAACAATTTTCTCATCATTTTATAAAAATGTGTTAGCGGGATTAATTATGTTTATAATAGTGTATTATGTTGGGATAAAAATGTATGCTTCAGTAATTGTAACATTGATACAAATTTTTGTAGGCTTCTTAATTTATTCTATAATAATATTTATATTAAAAGATGAAATATTATATGAAGTACTATTATTAATTAAAACAAAAATTAAAGGAGTTAAAAATGAATAAATTAAAGCAAATAATAAAAAAAATAGTTGGTCTTAAATTATTAAGTTATTATAGATATATTAGAAATCTAAAAAACAAAAAAGATAACAATAAATCTCTTTTATATTTATTAAAAAATTGTAAAATTTATTCAAGTTATAATAAATTATTTTCCAATATTAAGCTTAACAATGAGTCTAACACTTTTTACTACTCATTAGATTATTATAAAACATATTTATATAATGGAGATGTAATTGCAAATTTAATGCTTGATTACTCAAAAATATTAAATAATTCTTTGTTTGATTATAAAAAACTATTAAATGATAGTGAATATCATAAAGAAATAAGTAATTTAATTGATTCAATTTTTATTATTATAGATAGAGAAGTTCAATCGTGTGATAACACTAAAATAAAAAATAGTTTAATGGGCATTAAGACAAGAAAAGCTAATTCTTTTTATGATGCATTGCAAAGGATATTATTTATTAATCAATTAATGTGGCAAACAGGACATTATTTAAATGGATTAGGTAGATTAGATTTAATACTTGATGATTATTATGAAAAAGATATAAAAAGCAAAAAAATAACTAAAAATGAAGCACATGATTTATTAAAAGAATTCTTAACTATATTACATAAAGATTATTATTTTAAAAGTAATTCTTTATCTGGAGATACTGGACAAATCATTATATTAGGTGGCAAGCAAGAAAATGGTAAGTATTTTTCGAACGAATTAACATATATGTTTATTGATTTAATAAAGGAGCTAAACGAGCCTGATCCTAAAATATTATTAAGAGTCAGCAGTAATACTCCAAAAAATTTAATTGAAAAATCGCTTGAATGTATTTCTACAGGTATAGGTTGTCCTTTATTTGCAAATGATGATGTCGTGATAGATAAATTAATTAGTTTTGGATATGATAAAACGGATTCATTTAATTATGGAACAGCTGCTTGTTGGGAACCATTTATTATTGGTAAGTCTTTTGATCAAAATAATTTGAAATCAATTTCTTTTTGTAAACCTCTAAACGAACTATTATTAAATGAAAATATTAACAATATAAAAACTTATGAGCAATTTAAAGATAAGTATCTTTTATATTTAGAAAGATATTTATTAAGTTTTATTAATGATATTGATAAACGAACTTTTGGTAAAGATTTATTATTATCATTGTTTACAGCTGACTGTATAAAAAATAATAAAGATATTTCAATTGGTGGAGCTAAATACAATAATTATGGATTTACAGGAGTTGGGCTTTCTAATTTGGTGAATTCATTACTATCAGTAAAGCAATATGTTTTTGATACTAATAAATATAGTTTAAATGAATTTAATAATTTAAGATTAAATAATTATAATAATGATGATAAATTAATACAAAATATAAAAAATGGAATAACTAAAAAGTTTGGCAACGATAATGAAGAGGTAATTAAATTAGCAAATGAGATAATAAAGTTTGCTACAAATGTATTTAAAAATAAAACAAATCCAATTGGGGGCAAATATAAATTTGGTTTAAGTGCACCATCATATATTGATGAATCAATTAACTTTCCGGCTTCATTTGATGGAAGAAAAAATAACGAACCTTTTGGAGTACATATATCATCTGATTATTCAAATGCATACACAGAGCTTATCAATTTTTCATCAAAACTTAATTATAATGAAAATAGATTTAATGGTAATGTAGTGGACTTCTTTGTTTCACCAAATTTTATAAAGAATAATTTTGATAAATTTGTTGATTTTATATGTTTAAGCATTAATGTAGGCTTTTTTGAAATGCAAATGAATGTAGTTAATAGTAAAACATTAATAGAAGCAAGAAATAATCCAAATAAATTTCCAAATTTAATAGTAAGAGTGTGGGGATTTAGTGCATATTTTAGAGATTTACCTGATAATTATAAAGACTATTTAATTGAAAGGGCATTAAGAAGTGAAGGTAATTATAAGTAATATACAAAGATTTAGTTTACATGATGGGCCAGGTATAAGAACTACAGTTTTTTTTAAAGGATGTAATTTATATTGTCCATGGTGTTCTAATCCAGAAAATATCAATTTTAATATAGAACAATATAAAGAAAATAATGAAAAAAAATATTTTGGATATGAGATATCACTTGAAGATTTAGAAAAAGAAGTGTTAAAAGATAAAAAATTTTATGAAACTGGTGGTGGGGTAACTTTTTCTGGTGGTGAATGTTTGTTACAATTTAAAAAAATTGAACCATTATTAAAAAATTTAAAGAAAAGAAACATTAACATATGCGTTGAAACTTCTTTAAATGTTTCTAACGAATTTGTTGATTTAGCTATTAAATATGTAGATTATTTTTACATTGATATTAAAATACTTGATTCTGAAACTCAATATTTAATAGGCGCAAATTGTAAAAATTATATAGAAAACGTTAATAAAGTATTAAATAATAATAAAAATGTTATATTTAGAATTCCTTTAATAAAAGGTTATACTTATACAGTTAATAATATAAATATAATACTTGATTTTATTAAAAAGCATAAAGTTAAAGGAATTGAATTATTTAAAATTCATAATTTAGGAGAATATAAGTACAAATTATTAAATAAAAATGTAACTAAATTTGATAAAATAAGTGATAAAGAATTGAATAGTTTAAAAAATAAAATTAGTAAACTTAATACCAATGTTAAAATAATAGAATTAAAATAAAGGAGGAAAAAATGGAAAAAATAAATTATAAAAAAATAGACTATATAACATTTTTAAATGTTATATCTGCTATTTCTGTTGTTTATCTTCATGCAAATGGCGTTTTTTGGATATTCAGTAGAGAAAGATATTGGTTTACGGCTAATATTATTGAATGCATATTCTATTTTGCGGTTCCTGTATTTTTTATGATTAGCGGATCTAATTTAATTGATTATAGAAAAAAATATGATACTAAAACATTTTTTATTAAAAGGTTTAAAAAGGTAGTTATACCATTTATATTTTTTAGTTTATTTGCTATTATTTATTTTGCATTTATATTAAAAACATTTAATATAAAAAACGAAACAATGCTTTCTCTTTTGGATATTACACTTAATTCAAAACTTATGAAGATTTATTGGTTTTTTCCATCATTAATATGTGTTTATTTATGCTTCCCTTTATTTTCAGCAATAAAGGAGGATTTAAAAATGAGTATTATTAAATATATAATAATTATAGGGTTAATATTTAATAATTTAATTCCATTTTTGATAAGTGTTTTTAAAATTAATATATCAATTCCAATTTATATTTATGTATGTGGTGGATATTTATTATATGCTTTAATTGGATATTATATAAATAACACTAATTTTAGTAAGAAAGGTAGAATAATTATTTATATACTAGGATTTATAGGATTATTTATGCATTTTTATGGTACTTATTATTTATCATACAAATACAATGAATTAATCACTATTTTTAAAGATTATAATAATATTCCTTGTATATTATACTCAACTTCAATATTTGTTTTTGTTAAGTATTTATTTCAAAACACTAACATTAGTAATAATAAATTTATGTCTAAATCAGTATTGTTTTTGAAAGATTATACTTTTTCGATATATTTGATTCACATTTTTGTAATTTATGGTATTGATACTATATTCAAATTTTCAGTTACTTCTATTTTATATAGATTATTAATACCAATACCTACAATATTTATATGTATATTAATTACGTATTTAATTCGTAAGATTAAGATTTTGAGGGTTATATTACCATAAGGAGGGTTTATATGAAAACTAATAAGCATAAAATATTTACTATATTATTTTTTGTAATTATATTTGTATTTTTCTTAATGTTTTTTATAAAAATACATCCAATAATAATATTTGATACTGATGATTGGTATTATTCTTTTGCAAATAGAGGTGCTTATCCAATAAGTTCGGCATGGAATCCAACAAGAGTTTTGCCAGAAACAATTATGCCATTTGTTTTATTATTCGGTACAAATATATTATCAATTTTTAGTGATAATTATATAAACAATGTAATTGTTATTAATTCAATAGTAGTAAGTTCATTTATCCTTTTATATGTTTATTCATTTTATAATTTGTTAAAAGAAAAATTTAAACTTAATATTTTATATAATTTTTCAATTACTATTTTATTTATATTATTACATTTTTTAATATTTAGAAATGCAAATGCAAACAATTTGTATATGTTTTATTCTTTAGATGCATGTTGTTACTATTATTATTTAATACCAGGATTATTAAATATGTCTTTAGTGATGAATTATGTAACATATAAAAAATTTTATTTTAAAGATAATATTTTTAGAACATCAATTATGTTTTTACTTTGTTATTTATCAATTTTTTCAAACTTATTCCATAGTATAATACTAGCTTCATTTATAGGAACTGGTCTTTTAATTGAATTAATTGATAAAAAAATATTATCTAAAAGTAATTTTAAATTTGATAAAATTAAAGAATTTTTAATTAATAATATAGACAAATTTATAATATTATTTGCTTGGCTTTTAGTACAATTATTTGAATTAAAAGGTGGAAGAGCTAGTTCTTTAAATTCGAATTTAGGATTTATTGTAATGTTTAAAAATAGTATTAAAGATTTAATTGGTGTTTATGGCTTATTAAATAAAACATTTATTAAAATTTCGTTGTTTACATTAACTGCAGGTATTTTTATAATATTTAAAAAGAGATTATATAAAGATAAAATATTTATTAATTCTATTTGTTCTATGCTTATAACAGTATTATACTTACTATTAGTTTGTTCAAAAGCAGGAAGCTGGTACATTTCTAGACCAGATGTATTAATTAGTATTTTAACTTATATATTTGTATTTATATGTTTTGTTTTATCATATATACTAAAAAAATATAAAAGATTATTTATTATTGTTCCAACTTTATTATTTATATTGTATTTTGAAATTAATACTTCGGATACCACATTTAGAGAATCAAACATATTAAATTTACCATATGAAGATTGTATAAAAATAAATAATGAAATAATTAATCAAATAAAAGAAGCATCTTACAATGATTTAAATATTATATATATACCAAAATTTGACTCAAATGATAATTGGCCAATTGCTTTTTATGGACATCAATGGATAATTGAATCGTTAAATAAACATGGAGTTATAAAAAATAAATTTATAGGGAATTTTGAAATTTCAAAAAGTTATTATGGTAAAGTGATGGGAGGAGAAAATTATGAAAAATGAAGGTAATATATTATATTTAGTAATTCCATGTTATAACGAAGAAGAAGTTTTATTTGAAACATCAAAAAGGCTTAAGAATAAACTATCTAGCTTGATAGAAAGAGGAAAGATAAGTAGATTTAGTAAGGTTGTATATGTAAATGATGGTTCAAGTGATAAAACTTGGCATATAATAGAACAAATTCATAAAAAGGATAATATTTTTAGTGGGATATGCTTATCAAGAAATAGAGGACATCAAAATGCATTAGTTGCAGGTTTGATGGTAGCAAAAGACTATGCAGATATAGTGATAAGTATGGATGCAGATTTACAAGATGATATAAATGCTATAGATGAAATGGTAGAAAAATATTTATCAGGATGCGAAATAGTATATGGTGTAAGAAATAGTCGCAAAAAAGATACTGTTTTCAAAAGAATGACGGCTCAAGGTTTTTATAAATTTATGCAGTTAATGGGTGTTGATATAGTATATAATCATGCTGATTATAGATTAACTAGTAAAAGAGTATTAGAAAATTTTAGCGAATATAATGAAGTAAACTTGTTTTTAAGGGGAATGTTTCCATTAATAGGATATAAAAGTGACATAGTTTATTATGAAAGAAATCAAAGATTTGCTGGAAAAAGTAAATATCCACTTAAAAAGATGCTAAACTTTGCATGGGATGGAATAACTTCATTTAGTGTAAAACCAATAAGATTAATATTATCTTTAGGAGTAATAATATTTATATTAAGCTTAATAATGACAGTATATAGTGTAATAGTTAAATTAATAGGTAACACTGTAGCTGGATGGACATTTTTGTCATGTTCAATATGGATAGCAACTGGTGTGCAAATGTTATCGCTTGGTATAATAGGGGAATATATAGGAAAAATTTATAGTGAAACAAAACATAGACCAAGATATTTTATAAGCAAAAGCTTATTAGATGAAAAAAAGTAATATTTATTGTATAATAAATAAATGGAGGGCAGTATGAAGTATGATTATTTAATAGTTGGATCAGGTTTATTTGGTGCGACTATAGCAAATAGACTTAAGAATATGGGTAAGAAAGTATTAGTTATTGAAAAAAGAGACCATATAGGTGGAAACATTTATACTGAAAATATAGAAGGTATAAATGTTCATAAATATGGTGCACACATATTTCATACGGATTATAAAGATGTATGGGATTATGTGAATTCTTTTGTTCCGTTTAATAGATATACCAATAGCCCAATCGCTAGATATAAAAATGAAATATATAATATGCCTTTTAATATGAATACTTTTTCTAAAATATGGAATGATGTCATAACTCCTGAAGATGCATTAAGACATATTGAGGATGAAAGGCATGAAATAAAGATAGAACCAACAAATTTAGAAGAGCAAGCTATTAGTTTAGTTGGAAGAACTATATATGAAAAATTAATAAAAGGTTATACCGAAAAACAATGGAATAGAGAATGTAAAGATTTACCTCCTTTTATCATTAAAAGATTACCTGTGAGATTCACTTATGATAATAATTATTTTAATGATAAATATCAAGGTATCCCAATTGGAGGATATACTAAGTTAATAGAACATATGCTTGATGGGGTAGAGGTAAGACTTAATACAAATTATTTTGATAAAAAAGATGAATATAATAAACTTACTAAAAAAATCGTTTATACTGGTAAATTAGATGAATATTT
>JAEEGL012433708.1_pt1 | contig 12748 bp, 8 predicted proteins | sample 9134231 | NCBI WGS metagenome assembly JAEEGL01 (sample SAMN16246548, study PRJNA631951) | gut metagenome | biome: gut microbiome; feature: rumen; material: fiber-attached | host: Bos | place: Iran: Karaj | collected 2018-10 | reverse complement strand
GCGTTTTCATCGAACAGCGTTTCGTAATACAGAATACCGGACCGGCTGATGGGGCTGCTGCACGGGATCAGGGCAAGCTCGCCCAGCATGGCGGCGCCCTCGTCCATCGTGATCATTTTTGTAAGCAGGGACTCTCCTTTTTCCGCTTTCCACTCCACGGCCCTGCCGTCTTTGAACGTGATCGAGAAATTCTCGATCAACTGCCCCTCGTAAGAGAGCGGCTTTGTGGAAACGAGCGTCCCCTCCGCGCGGCCCTTACAGGGTGAAGTGAAGATCTCTTCCGTGGGCATATTCGGGTTATAATATACGCCGCCGAGCGTATATTCGCCGCCGCCGCACCAGCGGCTTTCCGGCATCAGCCACGCGGTAAAATCGGTGCCGTTGGCGCTTTTATATTCCAGCCGCTCAAACTTCTGCGCGTTCAGCCATTCGCAGCGCTTGCGGAAGTTTTCGTTATGCTGCCGCCATGCCTCGGCGGGATCGTTATCTTCGGTCACGCGCACGGTTTTGAGAATTTCGTCCCACAGGCGGTTGTAGGCCTGGTATTTGCCGAGCTCCGGGAACACCTTTTTTGCCCACTCGTACGAGGGGATCGCGGCGATGGTCCACTGGTGGCGGTTATCGATGGCGTCGCGGTACGGTTTGATGATGGGATACCGCGCGATCCGCGCCTTCTGCATTTTTTCCTGATTTACGCCCTTCAGGCCGTCCGGATCGTCGCTCAGGATGAAGATGCGGCACGGCAGCTCCTCCGTCATCAGCTTCAGGCGCGCCTCTTCCCATTCCTGTACCTTGGAGAGCGAGCGCAATGTGCGGTGGCGGTAATTCAGCTTTGTAATGGGCTGCCAGCTCCAGTCGACGTCCACGCGGGACGCGCCCGCCTTATAGCACTCGTCCACAAGGATGGTGGCGAATTCGTACTGATCCGCGTTGATGAACAGACGCACGGTCTGGCCCTTTTGAATGTTCGCGCCCACGCGGGCGATGAGCTTTGCATATTTTCTTTGGATTGTTTTTTTCATGATGTCACCTCCACGGTATTTTAGCACGTTTCCCCGGACGTTGCAAGAGCGGACCGCTCCAAAAGTGACAAAAAACCGTTCAAAAATGACATCGCGCCTCATGCCCGCCGCGTATGTGTTAAGATGTATTCGTATTGTTGTACCCATTGGGAGGTCGTTATGAATTTCAGCGTTATTTACAATCCCATCGCCACCGAGTTTACGCAGGAGGCGCTGGAGCACCTGATCAACAAAATGGAAGAGCGCGGCCTTACGCTGCACAAAATCGCCAAAAGCGAATACGCCGGACACGTGATCCCGCTGATCAAAGAGCTGGACCCCGAATCCGATTATATCTTTACGCTGGGCGGCGACGGTACGGTCAACGAAGCGGTGCGCGCATTCAACGAAATAGACCAGCACTGCGTTTACGGGCATATCTCCGCCGGGACCACCAACGATATGGCCAACAACTACAATCTGGACCGCCACAACCAGATCAAAGCCATCGATAAGCTGGCAGCCGAAGGCAAAGAGACCGAGCGGGATTCCATCCTTGTGAACGGCGAACCGGTATGCTACGTATCGTCCTTCGGTTACGTCGCCCCGGTGCCGTACCTTGTAAACGTGGACCTGAAACGCAAGCTCGGCCACGCCGCTTACGTTGTTTCAGCGATGCCGATTTTAATGAGAAAGCCGGAATGGATCCGCCTGCGCTATACGGCGAACGGCGAAACGCGGGAGATCAAAACCTGCCTTGCGCTGATCACCACCTCCAAGGGCATGGGCGGCATTACGCTGTACCCAAACGCGGATAACAACGACGGCAAGTTTGAGGTCTTCTTTTTACAAAAGCTCTCCCCCGTGATGATTGCGCAGATCCTGCCGCATTACCTTACGGACACCATCGACCTCAACAACTACAAAAAGTACTGCACCTGTTTTTCCACCGACAAAATGACGATCGAGTTTCCCGGCCTTCCGCCGAAATACGATCTGGACAACGACGGCAACCGCGCAAGCTTCCGTTTATCGCTGCACGAGCGGAAGCTGGAGTTTACGATGGGCAAAAAAATAAAGGTATTGATGCCCGAAAAATAACCGCCGTTCCACCCGTGTCCGGCAGATTCCCCGTACCGGTTTTCCGGTACGGTTTTTTTTTGTTTGCGATTGAAATAGAAAGGATAATATGGTAAAATATTTACAATCATTTTTTAACAGAGGAGACCCGCGCATGGAACAGTACATTCTCGATCAGATAAAATACGGCTTAAAACTGGTACCCTCGAACCTTGCGAAAAGCTTTTTCGTAAAAAAGGAGAACGACGACTCCCGCGCCGTACGCGAACGCGGTTTTATACGCGGCGTATGCCACCCCAGAGAACAGTTCGATCTTATCAAAGAGGCCAACATCGGATGGATCCGGGTGGATATCCCGTTCCCCTTCAAGGCCGACGGCACGCTCAGCGAGCGCTACGTAAGCTTTAAGGAAAGATGCCTGCGGTTTAAGCAGCAGGGCATTCAGGTGATGGCGATCACGCCCTACCCGCAGGATTACCTTGAATACGGCGCGGATATCCGCACCGAAGAGGGCTGCGAAAAAACGAAGGAGATCGCGCGGTTTCTTATAAAGGACATGCAGGAGGTTGCCGGCGCGCTGCAGGTGACCAACGAAATGGGCATCCCGCGGTTCACGATCCCGTTTGATATGGACGAGGCCGCTAGGTTCATCGGTTTGCAGCTGAAAGAAATGTACCCGCTGCGCGGCGACCTGCTGATCGGCTTCAACTGCGCGGGACCGGCGGCGGACCTCTGTTATCGCATGCAGCCGTACGCACGGTATATGGATTACATCGGCATAGACATCTACGTAGGCTGCTTCGACAGCTACGGCGGCTTTTTGTGGATGTTTGACGCGCTCATACGGTATTTGTGGAGCTACTTCCGCAAGCCCGTGCTGCTGCAGGAATTCGGCTACATCGGCGAAGGCCGTCCCAAATCGCGCAAACAGAAAAACAAGCTGCTCGCCGGATACGGCGCAAAGGACGAGGCCGAAGCCGAAAAGAACATAGAGGCCTTTGTGGAAAACCTGCCGGATACGCTGCGGGACCACACAAAATACCTCGCCAACAACGATCCCACGCGTTACGCGGACCTTTTATTCCGCAGCGACCTTAAAAACCATTTATACCGCGAACTGCCCAAGCCCACAAAGATCCCCGGCTTCGACCACACGCCCGAGGGACAGGCGAAGTTCTTTGCCGAGCTTCTGCCGCATTTGTATTCGCTGCCGTTCGTATGCGGCGCCATCATTTATTGCTGGGCGGATTCCGATAAATGCTATATCTGCGGCCAGAGCGACTGCCCCACCGAAACACGTTGGGGGCTCGTTACGCGCGAAGGCAGGCCGAAGCCCTCGTACTACGCCGTAAAAAAGGCGTTCGGTCAGATAAAATGGGCGGACAGCGTCAACGGAAAGTGAGGAACGGTACTATGAAAAAGTTGTTAAGCGTTTTTCTGGCGGTCTGCATACTGCTGAGCGTGTGCGGCTTTTCCGCCGCCGCCGAAGACACGGCGGACGCATATTCCGATTATCCCGTGATCATCGTGCCCGGCTACGGCGCCTCTCCCCTGTTTTCAGTGAACGGGGACGGCTCCCTCGGCGAGCAGGTATGGGGCTGGAACATCATTATGGACCGGCTTACGGAACAGCTGAAAAAGAGTTTTCCCGAGCTCCTCTCCGGCGCGGTGACGCTCACGCTGGGTTCCGCAAAGGAGCTCGGCGAAGCGCTTGGAAACGCGGCCGCCGAAATGCTCGGCACACTGGCGTTCAACGGCGACGGCGAGAGCGTTTATAACATCGCGCCCCTGCCAAACGATCCCTCCCTCTGCCGCTGGGACCTGTTTGAGGAGAATTTCGACGGCGACCTTTACAGTGAAAAAGAGATCGGCCGCACGCTGGACGATTACGTCCCGGAAGACCGGATTTTCAACTTCGCGGTGGATTTCCGTTACGGCGCGCAATACAACGCCGAAAAGCTGGATGAATTTATTTGCCGCGTGAAAGATTATACCGGGAAAGACAAAGTGAACCTGTATGCGGTGAGCCACGGCGGACAGGTGGCGGCGACGTATCTTCACCGTTACGGAGATAAGGGCGACGTATACAATGCCGTGCTTACCGTCCCGGCGATCGGGGGCTCCTACGTAGCTTACGACGTGCTTACGGGAAGCCTTGCGGCGCAGGAAGACGAGCTTTTGCTGTTTATAGAAAACGCGCTGTATCTGGAGCAGGATTTTGAAATGCTGCTGAAAACCCAGCCGCTCGGTTTCGTTGACGATATCCTTATAAACATGCTGCCCGGGCTGAAACAGGTTGCAGGGCTGTGGGAAAGCCTTTGGGACTTTTTACCGTACGAGCGTTACCGCGAGGTATTCTCCACCGTGGACGAAGAGGCCTGCGCCGGGCTGTTGGCTAAGACGACGGAGTTCCACGAGAACGTGATGGCAAACATCGGCGAATCCCTGCGCCGCTGCCGTGAAAACGGCATAAACGTGAGCATCGTCGCCGGGACCGGAAACGCAATCGTTACCGGTTCGCAGCAGAATTCCGACGCCATCATCCATACGTCCGGCGCCACCGGCGCAAAAGTCGCCCCGCTCGGCAAACGCTTTGCGAACGGCTATATCTGTGAGGGCGGCGTATGCGGCGATCCCGCGCACGACCACCTCTCCCCCTCCATGGAGATCGACGCCTCCTGCGCCTACCTGCCGGAGAACACGTGGTTTGTTGACGGCATGTTCCACGGCATGACGTTTAATGAGGACTACGCCGAGGAACTGGCGGTCCGCCTGCTGCTGACGGACACGCTGCCGGACGTGCATGCCGACCCGGCCTTCCCGCAGTTCCGCGCTTCCGAAAACCGCGCCTATGCCGTATACGGCAGCTTCGTCGATTCCCCGAGCGGATATATCGATAAGGATTCCGCCGTTTATACCGTAAAAAACCTCTCGGAAGAATACGAGCTTAGAATCCTTTCGATCTACGCGGACGGGCTGGACCTGCGTTTTGAGGGCGATTACGGCAGGCTCCTCGCACCCGGTGAAAGCGCCGACTTCCGCGTGACCGGCAGGATCCCGGCGGTAAGCACCGCCCGCGCTGCGGTAACGGTGACCTTCCGGCTGAAAGGATCGTATACACCGTACAATCACAGGACCTTCCGTTATACCGTAAACAACGGCGCGCCCGCCCGGTACGACGCCGAAAATCCCCTTGCCGACCGCGATTTCACGCCGCCGGTCGCCGCCGTGCTGAGCGAGCCCGTCGTGAACATTCTGCAGAAGGCAGGGCTGCTCGAGTTTGTAAGCATGTGGTTCAACATCCTGCTCGGATTGCTTATGCGCATCAAAAATCTTTTCCCGGCTGCGTAAACAGCCGACGGAACGCTGATAATAAAGACGCGTCTTCACACGGAAGGCGCGTCTTTTCGTATGTTTTTATTGCTCAGAATGCGAAATATTTTTTCAGCATCCGCCCAGTTCTGCCCGCAACGGCTTTCAGCAGCGCCGCCGCTTCGGCGCGTTCCTCCGCGCTGCCGGTAACGTACTGCTTCATGGCGCGGCCTTCCTCAAAGCAGAGCTCATCGTGCAGCGGGAAGTAATGCTGCAGCAGCCACGCGCCGTACCGTACAAAGCGCATTTCGCCCACCAGACGGAACTCCGCGCTGATAGTATCCACAGCTACGCTGTAATACGATTTTACGGCTTCGATGAGTGCGGTACGCTCGTTTTCGGGCGCAAATATAACGGTTTCGCAAATAAACGCGTTACGGTTGGATTCATAGGAGGAATGGCTGTCCGTGCTGCCGACGACCGGCACGCGGCGTCCCTTTGCGGCTTCGTCGTAATACCGCGCGGTCTGGAAGCCGTTCTGCTCGTAATAGTTTTCGCCGCCGAGCACCTCGAACGCGTCGAACGGGCGGGTCTCAAACAGCCAGTCCACGAATTTTTCGGGTACGTGGTAGGCGTTGGGCCGCCAGTTGGGATGCGGGAAAATGCCGAGGCCGTTTGCCTTTTTGATTTCGTCGAACGTCCATTTGCACATGGCTGCGGGCAGCGGATCCACGGTATCCGGCACGCTGATCTCTCGCGCCAGCGCCTGCATTTTCTCCTCGAACTCCGGCAGCGTCATAACGTCGGGCACGTTTTCGGTGCGGATGGCGCGCACGGAAAGGTCTTTTCCTTTTTCCTCGGTCGCCGTGCTCTCCACCAGGGCGTTTATGCTGTATTCTCCGCCGAAGTTTACGATGTGCACGTCGCTGTATTTGCCGTCGACGGCGGGCAGATGGACCTCCTCGCCCGGGACGATGTTCAGATCGATCGGCACGTCCTTATACGCTTCGATCGCCTCCAGAGAAGGCCAGTACCGCCTGTGATCGCTGATCACGGTAAAATCGTAGCCGTATCTGCGGTAATTGGCGCATACCACAGCGGGATCCTGCCGGCCGTCCGAACGGGTGGTGTGCATGTGCAGATCGCCCATATAGGGATAGCGTCCCGCAAGGTCCTCCGCGACGCAGTACACGGAGAATTCCAAAAACTTTTTGCCGTTTTCATCCATAAAGCGGATGAAGTATTCCTGCTCGCTTTCAAACGTCCACGTAAACGAGGCGCAGCAGTCCGCGGCGGTTTTTGCCTCGGCGGCGCGGAAATCGCCCGTAGCGGGAAAATCACGCGGGTTGCCGCCGTCCAGCGCGCAGATCATGATCGGGTATACGGTATCCGGCGAAAGCGCCTGTCTGCCGCCCAGCGGACGGATACGGATCTCGGCGGGTTTACCGACGGTGAATACCTTCGGGAAAACGTCGTAATTGTTCAGCTCGTCGTTTTTTGGAAATGCCACGTTGTTTTGCCTCCTTATTCCGCGGAAAGTTCCTTGATATACCGCTTGAAGAACGCAACGCCGTCCTCCAGCGCCGCCACCGGGATCCGCTCGTTGGTGCCGTGGGTGGTAAGCAGCAGCGAGGCGCCCACGCGGAACGGCGAATAGCGGTAAATGTTTTCGCACACGTCCTGATAGTGGCAGGCGTCTGTGCCGCCCATTACAAGATAGGGCGATACTACCGTATTGGGGTTCATGTTTTTGCAGATCTTCCCGAGCGCGGCGTAAGCGCGGGAATCCGTGGGAGAGATGGCGGAAGGGTTCTTCCAGCCCGGCAAAAGGTTGATCTCGATATCTTTTTTATACCGTATCACCTTTTTCAGGTGCGCGAGCACGTCTTCCACGGTCTGCCCGGGATAGATGCGGAAATTCACGATGATGCTTGCCCGCTGCGGCAGTACGTTGGCCTGCGGGCTGCCGCTTGCCATTGTAACGCCGGTGGTGGTACGCATCATGCTGGCCGCGGGCGGCACGTAACTGAGCCCCTTTGCAAGCACCGGCTTCAGCAGCCGAATATTGCACGTTACCATGCGCGCGGGGAACGAAACGTTGCGGCCCATTTTATCGAAAAGCTGCATCAGCATGGGCGGGATCTTTGCCTTGAACTGGTGGTTTTCTATATCGCGGATCACATTGGCAAGCTTACCCAGCGCGGTGTGGTTGGGCGCCTGTGAGGAATGCCCGCCCTTTGCGTGCACCGCCACCTCAACGTCGGCGTAGCCTTTTTCCGCAATACCGATACCGGCAAGGTCCTTATGGATAACGCCCTTTACGTCCACGGGCAGGATGGCGCCGCCCTCGTCGATGATGCAGTCGAGGTGCACGCCGTGTTCGGCAAGGTATTTGCACATGACCACCGCGCCGTTATTCTCGGTGGAACTCATGACCTCCTCGTTGTTGCCGAGCAGGATATATACGTCGCGCTCCGGCGAGAAGCCCTCTTCCATCAGCGTTTCGGCCGCCTCCATCACGCCGATCAGGTGGTTTTTCATGTCCAGCGCGCCGCGGCCCCATATAAACTCGCCGTCGTCAACGCCGTCGAACGGCGGATGCGTCCAGTCGTCCCACGTGCCCTCTGAAATCGGCACCACGTCCTGGTGCGCCAGCAGCGCGATGGGATCCAGATCGTCCCGGCGGCCCTTCCAGAGAAACATGAGCGCAGCGCGGTTCAGCACGGTGAGTTCAGTGTTTTTATGGACCAGCGGATACCGCTCCGCCAGAAACGCGCGGAATTCGTCGAACGGCGCGAAATCGGTGCTCGCGGGCGTTTTTCCGGCGACGGTGCGGATCTTTATCGCGTCCGAAAGGTTTTTGCGGTAACGGGCAACGTCAACGTTTTCCGGCGGAAGCGTTTCCACTTCCTCCTTCGGTTCTTTGTACAGCGCGGCGCGTACCGGCAGGCTGGCACCAACGGCGCCCAATGCCGCGATCAGTGCGATTTTTTGTTTTTTGTCCATCTTCGCTCCCCCTTTTATTCGTCGGTTTCTTCTTTTACCTTACGTCCTCGGATCGTTTTCAATTCGGCCTTGGACGCTTTTTTCTTTTTGTTGCGGCGTCTCGCGGGCGCGGTGCCCAGAATGATCACCGCCAGCAGCAGCCCCAGCGCAAGGATCACAAGCGCGCAGAGCTTGAACGTTCTGCTGCGCACCAGCTTCAGAAGCAGATCGCCCGCATATTTTACGCTGCTGCGCTGCACGTCGTACTGCGCGATAAGGTCCACCTCTGCGATCGTTTCGCCCGCGTACTTGATCGCGGCGCGCCCGAGCACGTCGCCCGCTTTCACGGGCGCGTCCACTTCCGTCTGCGTAAGGTCGGCGTACGGCTCGATCAGTACGTTTTCGGCGCTGACGCCCGCCGGGACCAGCGCGGTGACCGTCGTTTCGGGCACGAGACTGACGTAATCACGGACTTTTGCAAGCCTTACCGAAACGGAAGCAACGAAGACGGAGGGGTTCGTTACCTCGCGGATGCGCAGGTTTTTGAACGCCCACTCGTAAATCTTGCGGGATTCCACGAAGGCCATGTTTTCTTTGACCTTATCGTTATCGAAATCGTAGAATTCCGCCCTCATCACCACAAGCAGGTAGTTATATCCGTCCTTGGAGGCGGAAGAGATCACGCAGCGCCCGGCGTCGTCCGTGGTGCCCGTTTTGCCGTTTTTTACGTATTCGCAGTAATAATCCTTAATGCCGGGGTTCATAAGGCTGTTGGTGTTCTGGATCGTAAACGCCTTGCGCTTATTCGTTGCGGGCACCTCGTAGGTAAACGTGCCCGCGATCTCCGTGAACAGACTGTTTCTGAGGCAGTAGGAATATATTTTAACAAGATCTCTGGCAGTGGTATAGTGATCGGGGTCGTCAAGGCCGTGCGCGTTGGAAAAATGCGTATTCTCGCAGCCGAGCTTCCGCACGAATTCGTTCATCATTTCCACAAACGCGGCGATATCGCCGTCGCCGATAAAATCGGCGAGGATATTGGCGGCTTCGTTGGCGCTTTTTACAAGCAGACAATACAGAAGATTGCGCACGGAGAGCTCTTCCCCGGGCAGGATGCCGGCGTTGGAGCTGTTGGTGCCGTCCAGCAGGCGGATCGCGTACGCAGGGGCGGTAACGATCTGCTCGTAATTCGTGCAGTTTTCTATGGTAAGTATGGCCGTGACCACCTTGGTGATGGACGCGGGAGAAACGCGCATATCGGAATTGATATCGCAGATCACCGCGTCGTTATCCAGGCTTATCATGTAGATCACTTCCGCGTCCGGGTCCTCCGGCGTGTACAGCACCGCAAAACTCTGAAACGAGAATACAAATACCAGAATCAACGAAAAAATAATAGAAATAATCTTTTTTTTCATAGACAAACCCCATCGTTTTATTGTATAGTATAAACAGAAAATAATAATCGAGGTAAAAGTATGCTGTATTTTACAGGCGACACCCACGGAGAGCAGGACCGGCTGAGCAAAAGCGCGCTTAAAAAACTGCGTCCCGGCGATACGCTGATTATATGCGGGGATTTCGGTTTTATCTGGGATAACTCCGGCAAAGAACAAAAGTTTTTGAACAAGCTGTTAAAACTGAAGTTCAACATCTGTTTTCTGGACGGCACGCACGAAAACTTCGAACTGCTGGATACCTACCCCATCGTACTGTTCAGCGGCGGAAAAGCCCACCGCATCCGCAGAAACGTGTTCCACCTGATGCGCGGCCAGATCTTTGAGATCGAGGGAAAACGCATATTCACGATGGGCGGCGGCGAATCGCCCGAAAGCCTGATGCAGAGCGACGAGGAGCTGGACGCGGTCCGCCCGGAGCTTCCCACAAAAAACGAAATGCTGGAGGCCGTTGAAAACCTGCAGCGCTGCGAATACCGCGTGGATTACATCGCCACGCATGAACCGCCCGCCGCGATCCGCGACTTCGTGCTGCCCGATACGATGAACGAACGCGAGATGTCTGCGCTGGGCGCGTTTTTGGACGAGCTTTCGAAAACGGCGACGTTCACAAAATGGTACTTTGGCAGCATTCACACCGATAAATATATCTCCCGCTCGTACACCAGCGTGTTCCGCAGCGTGGTACCCGCCTCAATCGGCGAAGTCTGAACCGAATTCCGCCAGCGCCGTGCGCGCGTCGTGCAGCGTAAAGCCGCCCGGCGTACGGTCAAAGTTTTTGATCGGTAGTTTGAAATCCGCGGCGGCCGCTTCGGCGGCATCCAGCGTAAAATCGAACTTCACGCCCTTTTTCAGCAGCGCGCAGAGCGTTTCGGCGCGCATATCCAATACCGATTCGATTGCCCCGACGCGTTCGGGGCAATATTCTTGCGCCCGGCGCAGCAGCCGCGGCAGAAACGCGGCGCAGGCAAGCCCGTGCGGCACGCCGTAATTCTCGGTTAAATAATACCCCACCGTATGCGGGAAGCAGGTACCGGTGATGTTGATGGCAAGCCCCGCGTATATTGAAGCGGTATACAGCGCCTCCCTCGCGGCGGGATCGGTTTGCACCTCTCCGCCGAGGCTGCGCAAAAACGGCCGGAGCAGCGTGATCGCGCGGCGCGCATATAAAAGGCTCAACTCGTTCGCCGTGGAAGCAAGCGCGCTTTCGGCGGCATGCGCGAACGCATCCAGCGCCGTGGAGACCGTAACGGACATCGGCGCGCTGCAGGTATAGCCGTAATCGCAGAAAGAGACCGCGGCGTAACAGTCCGGCCCGGAGATGCTCTTCTTTTTGCCGGGCTCGCCGTGCGTAAGCACGCTTACGCCGGTGACCTCGCTGCCCGTGCCGGCCGTGGTGCCGATCAACAGCACCGGCAGCGCCTTCGCGGGGACCGTGCGCGCGTAAATATCCCCGGCCTTCATCTCCGGGTTCTCGGCGTAGATCGCAACCGCTTTCGCCGCATCCATAACGGAACCGCCGCCCACGCCGACCACGAAACGCGCGCCGGATCCGCGCGCAAGCGCGCCCGCGGAACAGCAGGTCTCCGTGCGGGGATTCGGTTCCACGCCGCAGAAGATCTCAAAATCCACGTTTTCTTTTTCCAGCGCTGCAATGCAGTCGTCCAGCGCGCCGCTGCTCTGCGCGCCCGCGCCGCCGGTAACGATCAGGCACTTACCGCCGTACTGAGCAAAAACGGCCGCGTGCGCGGCGACCGCGCCGCGCCCGGTAAACAGGCGAACGGGCATATAACTGTCAAATTTCATCAGCTTTTTATCCTATAATTATATTTTTATTGATTATACTATTTTCAGTCTTCGTTGTAAATCGGTTTTTTGGAATTTTCTTGACAATATTATATAATTGGTTTAGAATATTTTAAAAAATAACCGAAAGGCGGTTTCACGAATGTTCAAATACATTTTGGCTCTGGATCAGGGCACCACAAGTTCAAGGACCATCGTCTTCAACAAAAAGGGCGAGATCTGCGCCAAGGCGCAGTACGAGTATGAGCAGATCTATCCGCAGGCCGGTTGGGTGGAGCACAACCCCGATTCCATCCTCAAAAGCCAGCTTCGTTCGCTCGCGGACGCGCTGATCGACGGACAGATCGAGGCCAAGGATATTGCCGCCATCGGCATCACCAACCAGCGCGAGACCACCATTCTTTGGGATAAGCGCACCGGCAAGCCCATTTATAACGCCATCGTGTGGCAGTGCCGCCGTACCGCCGAAATGTGCGAACAGCTGAAAGCCGAAGGCCTTTCCGATTATATCCGCGAGCACACCGGCCTTATTGTGGACGCGTATTTCTCCGGCACCAAAATCAAATGGATCCTCGATAACGTAGAGGGCGCGCGCGAGCTTGCGGCCCAGGGCAACCTGCTGTTCGGCACCGTGGATACGTGGCTTATATGGAACCTGACGGGCGGCCGCGTACACGTTACCGATTACTCCAACGCCAGCCGCACCATGCTGTTCGACGTGGATAAGCTCTGCTGGGATCCGTACCTTTGCGAAAAGCTGGATATCCCGATGTCCATCCTGCCGCGCGTAGCGCCCTCCAGCGAGGTTTACGGCGCGGTGGCGCAGGGCATTCCCGGCATTGAGGCGCTTGCGGGCATTCCCATCTGCTCAGCCATCGGCGATCAGCCCGCCGCCCTGTTCGGCCAGGCGTGCTTTAATCCCGGCCAGGCGAAGAATACCTACGGCACCGGCTGCTTCCTGCTTATGAACACCGGCAAAACCAGAGTACGCTCCGAGAACCAGCTGGTAACCGGCGTGGCATGGGGCCTTAAAGGCGAAGTGATTTACGACCTCGAAGGTACCGCCTTCAACGCGGGCGCCGTCATCCAGTGGCTGCGCGACGAGAT
>JAEEGL012131582.1_pt1 | contig 12748 bp, 8 predicted proteins | sample 9134231 | NCBI WGS metagenome assembly JAEEGL01 (sample SAMN16246548, study PRJNA631951) | gut metagenome | biome: gut microbiome; feature: rumen; material: fiber-attached | host: Bos | place: Iran: Karaj | collected 2018-10 | reverse complement strand
TTCCGCTAACGGAACGGTGGTTGCGCGTTATGCAAACGCTGTAAGTGCTGGACAATACACATTCCAAGTAGGTGCTTCGGCAGGTGTGTATGTGTTGGTTGCTTCGGCTAACGACCAAACGGCTTCTCTGAAACTTTCGTTGCTGGAAAACGCACAGGCAGGCATTTTTGAAGTGGCAACAGCCGAACCAGTGGCATTCTTGAAATCAGCCGACGATGTTATTACTTTTAACGAAGGCGAAGAATTTGAATTTACGGGGTATTACAAAAAGCAGATTGATGTAAAAAATGCAGTGGTTACAGGAAATATGGAAATGTTTTTTACGTTGAATGCGGAACCAAGTGTATATAGCACGCAGGCAGTGGATGTTACACAAAGTACTGCAACCGTTGGAGGAAAAGTAACAGATGAAAATGGGACAACGGTTACCGAACGTGGAGTTTGTTGGGCTACTACGGAAAATCCGACTATTAATGATAATAAGAAAATAAGTGGCAAAGGAGTTGGTGACTTCTCTGTTTCTATTACTGGGCTTACCGATGCCACAACGTATTATTTTCGTGCGTACGCGGTGAATAGTGTAGGTATTGCATATGGCGAAACGGTTCTGTTTACTACGGAAACAATCACTGCTCCTACGGTTATAACCAATAATGTCTTTCAGATTATTGCTACTTCAGCAAGAGTAGGGATTACTGTAGAATCCGACAATGGTGCTAAAGTCACTGACCGAGGTATATGTTGGGCAAAAACTGATAATCCGACGGTCTCAGACAATAAACTTTCCCAAGACTATGGGACAGGAGTTCTTACGATATTGCTATCATCTCTTGAAGAGGCTACAACGTATTATGTACGTGCTTATGCAGAAAATAGTGCAGGTATAGCATACGGCGAAACAATTTCGTTTACTACGGGAGTACAACTTGGTGATATAACCAAAGAGAATGGTGCTATTAAATCGGAGTTTTCTGTTTCGGAAACTAAAAAAGTTTATTTCTCGCAAGGTAACTTGAGTTATAAGGAAAGTTCTGATACATGGGAGTTTTTTAATACACAACATCAATATAATAAATATACTTATTTTAATTGGGGTGCATCTGGTTATAATGGTATTAGCCCTACGACAAGCGATTTGTATGCATTTCCTAAAGAAATGAAAAAAATAGAAGGAACGAATTATGATTGGGGTGTTTACAATAAAATAACCAATGGTGGAAATGTTGAAGGTTTATGGCGTACATTGACATATACAGAATGGAATTATTTGTTAAATAATCGTAAGGGGGCGGATACATTATGTTTTCGTGCGTGGATTAATATGACAAGGGGGTTGCTTTTGCTTCCTGACAATTGGACTACACCTAATACTTTTGTTCTTACACATACAAAATCACCTAAAGAAGAATATTCAGATAACCACTACTCTCTTGAAGAATGGAGTGTTATGGAATCCTATGGAGCGGTCTTTTTACCTTGTGCAGGATATCGAATTTTTACCTCTACCTTGAATCATGGTTTATATGGATATTATTGGTCAACAGCGAATTATGGAGAAGACCAAGCTTATTTTTTGTACTTTGATTCTAATAAGATAGAGATGACTTATGAGAAAATATTTCGTAGAAATGGTCTTTCTGTCCGTCTTGTTCAAGATGTAGAATAATTAGAAACTTTATTTTTATAGGTATGAGAAAATTTTATTCGTTTTTAGGAGCATTGTTGGTGGCAACAGGTTTGTTTGCCCAGACCAACTACACATGTACGTTTTCGGCAAATGTGCCAATAGACAGCGTACAAGTAAAGAGCGTCGTTTCGGGTGAGGCTAAAATGCTGTATGGCTCCGATAACGTAATTACTTTGAAAAAGATTGAAAAACAAGATGTTGCCGTTGCAACGGTTGGCAATTCAGCATTTTTGCAGCAAACGGCAAACAACACCGTGGTGGTAAACGTGGAAACAGCTTCGTTGCTGAATCTTACGTTGTATTACGCTAACGGAACTATGGTTGCCCGTTATGCAAACAATGTAAATGCTGGACAATACTCATTCCAAGTTGGTGCTTCGGTAGGAGTGTATGTGTTGGTTGCTTCGGCTAACGGTCAAACGGCTTCGCTGAAACTTTCGTTGCAGGAAAATGCACAGGCAGGAATTTTTGAAGTGGCAACTGCCGAAACAGTTACATTCTTGAAATCTACCGACGATGTTATTACTTTTAACGAAGGCGAAACATTTGAATTTACTGGATATTACAAAAAGCAAACAGATGTAAAAACTTCTACAATTACAGAAAATACAACAATTGAGTTTGAATTTGAGATAGAAAAACCTAAACCTGAAATCTTTGAAAATGGTGCTATAAAAGCCGCATTTTCTATTTCTATGAATCAAAAGATATATTTTTCTCAAGGGAATTTGCAGTATCAAGCCAAAACTGACACATGGCGTTTTGCCGAGCACCAGTTGAGTTCCATTGGTGCTCTGTATTCATTGTCAGAAAATGATGGATATATAGATTTATTTTGTTTCGGAACTTCAGGCTGGTCAGGCGGGGCGGTAGCCTATCAACCTGATAAGTATAGCAAACAAAATAGTGATTACTATATTGGAGGCTTGCCAGCAAATGATTTGACTGGCGAATACGCAAACGCCGACTGGGGAGTTTATAATGCAATTTCAAATGGTGGAAATCAAGCAGGATTGTGGAGAACTCTTACGAATGAAGAATTCTCATATATAATGAAAAACCGACGTGATGCCTCGAAAAAATATGGAATAGCGAGTATTGAAGGTATAAATGGACTTATTTTGTTACCCGACAATTGGGTTTTACCAGAAGGTGTTTCATTTACAAGTGGAACTTCTGATTATTATGGAAAGTATCGTTATCAAGAAGTGAATAATTATACGTATGCGGAATGGGAAAAGTTAGAGGAAAATGGTGCTGTGTTTTTCCCTGCTGTAGGAGAACGCGATACGGATGGAACGTATCTTTTTGAAAATGAATATGGAAACTATTGGACAAGTTCTGTAAGGGGAGTGAGTGCGGAACTCTTTCATTTTACAAGTAATGAATATTCTGTGGGACCAATCGGCCGTTTATATGGTATGTCCGTTCGTTTAGCTCAAAATGTTAAACGTGAAGTATCGGACGAAGGCGTTATAAAGGCACCATTTTCTGTCTCAGAAAATAAACGGGTGAATTTCTCAATGGGAAATTTGCAATATAATCCCAATGTGGATGTATGGCGTTTTGCCGAACAGCAATATGACTTGATTGGCAATGAAAACTCAAATATTTCGTCTTCATATAATGGTTTTATTGACTTGTTTTCGTGGGGTACAAGCGGATTTAACTCAATCTATCCATATTCCGAATACAATAGAGCGTACGCGTTTAATGATGAAGAAAAAAATATTGCGGAAACTAACTATGATTGGGGCGTGTATAACCCTATTTCCAACGGAGGCAATTCAAATGGTCTATGGAGAACACTTACTATAGAAGAATGGAATTATTTGATGTCGGAACGTAAGGATGCTGATAAATTATATTCAAGAGGAAATATAGAAGGAATCAATGGAATTATATTATTACCAGATAATTGGACCACACCATCTTCGCTTCAATTTACACATCAATCAGATGATTGGAATACGAATTCATATTCCGCGGAGGATTGGAACATAATGCAGTCAAAAGGAGCCGTGTTTTTGCCAGCAAATGGTTACCGCAGAGGTAAGATATTGTATGGTGATGGGGGATATGGAAACTATTGGTCTGCGTCCTTTTTAGATGACTATAACTCGTATAATGTACATTTTAACACGGAAGAAATTGTTACGAATCATCGTGGTGATCGGGAAACTGGTTTTGGCGTCCGTCTTGTGAGAGATGTAGAATAACATAATTTGAAAAACTCTTGCTATTTTCCCCAATAGCAGGAGTTTTTTACGTTAAAAATGCGTTACTTTGTAAAAAATGTGCTTTTATGAAAAATATTAAAACTGTTTGTACGCTTACTTTAGTTTTGTTGTGCTTTAGCGTAAATGCCCAAAAGTTATTCTATGTTTCGGGTAATATAGGATATGCGGGAGCGAAAGGTGACGCATTTAAAGATAAAACTACTGGTGAAAAATTAAGTTCGTTTGGCTTTGAATATGATGCCGATGCCATGATGTGTTTCGACGCTCTTGATAATAAACTGGCTGTTGGCGGCATGTATTTCGGCAGTGCTTTGCTTGGCATTGAAAGTTCCTCTGGGTTTGATATCGGTGCCTATTCTTTAGAAATATATGGGGTAAAAGGCCAATACCGCCTCCGTAAACCAGAAAAATGGGTGAGTCCATATGCGTCTTTTGGAATGGGATTAAGTAGATTTTCAACACCTGATATATACTCGGGTGAAGTATTGATTGCAGAAGGGAAAAGTGCGTTTTCTTTTGGAATACGGCCAGAAATAGGATTCGATTTGGCTGGACTTATGATTTCTGCTGCTTACATTGTCCCAATGCATTATACAGTAAAATCAGAAACAGGTGATTTTAGCGGTACGGCAGGTTTGTTTTCCATCACTATCGGATGGCGGCAATATTTTTCATTCAACAATGGATTTTCATTGTCGAGAACATTAAAGACAGGCAAATCGGGAGCATCAGAAGTTACGTTCGATAATGCGCCTAAGCAGAAAAATACTGCAAAAAACAACAAAGAAACCTATTCGGCTCCGAAGAATACTGCACCGTCTCAACAATATCAAAATACTGAGACACAGGGAACTGCGACGCAAAATGTTGCCGAAAAGACACGAAAAGTGCCGCAAAACAATGCCGAATCGGTAAAACTTCCGACAAATCCTGCAGAAGCCAAGGTAACGTATGAAAACCCGAACTTCAAGGTAGGTGAAAAAGTTCTTTATAAATTCCGCGATAGAGTGTATACGGCACATGTTGTTTCGTTTATTGGCAACGATATTGCCGTGGTTGAAACGGAAGACGGATTGACCGTAAATCGTTACGTGAAAGACCTTGTTACAGGCGAGGAACCGCCAAAACCAGTGGCACAGGCTCCGGCACCTAAGGTGCAGATGATGCCGCAGCATAATGCCGAATCGGTAAAAGAACCGACAAATCCTGCTGATGCAAAAGTTACCTACGAAAATCCGAACTTTAAAGTTGGCGAGAAAGTGTTGTATAAATTCCGCGACAGAGTTTGCACAGCAACAATCATTTCGTTTATCGGCAGTGATATTGCCTTGGTCGAAATGGAAAACGGCGCAACAGTGAAACGATATTTGAAGGATCTTGTAAAAGTAATTGAATAAAAAACTAATAGTATGAAACAAAGAATCATTTTTCTGTTATTATTTGTGCTGACGGCTGTAATGGTACAAGCGCAAGACTGGTCTAATTATAGATTATGGGAACTATATCCAGGCTATGTCGTTAAAAATGATGGTGAAATAGTAGAGGGATATATCGAAGCACAAAAACGAGGCTGTATAGGCTCGTATATAACTAGCAATCAGACCAGTGTGAACTTTTTTACTGACCCTGACGATAGACGGGCAAAAGTAGTGTATACGCCCGATTACGTTAAGGCTTACGTAATAGGTGACAAATACTATAAATCTATGCATTATAGCGGCGGGTTGATGTCGAAACCTATGCGTTTTTTGTTGCAGATTTCTGACGGATACATTTCAAAATATGTGTGGTACGAGCCAAACGAAACAAACACTGGTTTCGAAGATAAAATTGTGTATCAGAAGGGTGACGAAATGCCTATAGAAATGACTTCGTTAATGTTGAGTTTTACTGATAAAGTCAGCAAGTTGGTGGCAGAAGATGTGGAACTTGCTCAAAAAGTATTGAACAAGGAAAAAGGTTACGGACGGCTTAATATTGATAAAATCATAGCCGAATACAACAGTTGGTATAGAAACAACATGAGATAACGCGTCTTCTTTCAAAGTTTTTTTACTCTCGCCTGTAAAGTCCCAACGTTGTCGTTATGGGAACAGAAAGTATTTTGATATTCTTTTAGGAATAAGAGAATAAATCTGTTTTTTTTTGTGTCATTTTGTGATTTTCCCCAAAAAATTAACTCGAAAGTAAAAAAAATGTTGGTTCGTAACTAATTGATTATCATATATAGAATCCAGTTTTCGTGCCATTCCTCTCAAAAATAAGGATTTTGTATTGAAACCTTTTAACAAAAATGAGTGTCTTTAGAATAAAATTACCAAAATTAAATTAAGTATGAAACGGACGAATCAAATGAAAAGAATATTTGTTACAATGCTTTGTATAAGTTCAATTATGTTTGTAAATGCTCAAAGTGTAGTTGTCTCAGCAGCTTATGACGCTGTAGGAGAAGGTTCTGTAACAGCATCTATTGGACAAGTTGTTTTTATGACGGCTATGAATGGTTCTGGGGACATTTCACAAGGAATTCAACAGGGAATTGTTATTGAACCGATTACGGCAATTGACGATGAAAAGATACAACTTACTGCGTATCCAAATCCAGCGGTAGACGTACTCCATGTATGTTTCGAAAATGAGATGCAAGGTGATTGCAAAATTGTAGTGTATGATAATAGTGGTAAAATGGTATTTCAGGGAGATATTGTCGAACCATGTTCAGATGTACAAACAATCTGTTTCAAAACAGGTGTTTATTTTGTTGAGGTGAGAAGAAATGAGATTTCCCTTAAGCAATTCAAAATAATTAAGAATTAACTGATATACTAACATAAAATTGTAAAGGCTATGAAACGTATTTTTGTAACAATTGTGATGATGTTGATGCTTGCAACATCATTTGCTCAAATTCCACAGACATTTAGCTATCAAGCTATAGTGCGAGATTCAGAATGTAAATTGGTCGTTCAGAAACAAGTTAATGTGATTGTACAGATATTGCAAGGTTCCGATGAAGGTACCATGGTGTATTCCGAGAGGCATAACGTAACAACAAATCAGAATGGATTGATGACGTTTGAGTTAGGAGGTGGTGATGGAGAAGGTTCGTTTTCTGATATTGATTGGAGTTTGGCTCCTTATTTTGTAAGAACCGAGATAGAATTTGAGGGAAATAAGGTAGATGCAGTAACTCCGTTGTTGTCAGTTCCGTATGCATTATATGCGGCAAAGGCAGGAGAAGTAGACATTGATCTATCTGATTATGTAAAAAAATCAGAACTGACCGAGGCTGTTGATTTGAATGATTATTATCCTAAATCAGAGATTGATAATAAATTAGCAGAACTGAATTCACAAATTTTGAAGTTGAGATTGCAAACCGAGCAAGGGGTTATAAAAAGTGTGTTTACTGTGTCGGCAGGTCATCAAATCTGCTTCAGTAAAGGAAATTTACAATATTCAGCAAGTATGGACAGTTGGCGATTTGCGGAAAATCAATGGGATTATGTTGGAACTCAAACACCTGATGTACAAGGTTTTTATGGCGGAACGGTTTCGGGAAGTGATAATTCAAAGATTTCTGCAACATACGATGGTTGGATAGATCTTTTTGGATGGGGCACTTCAGGATGGGACGAGGGTGCAAAGGCTCATGAACCATATAGTATTAGTACGGTGAATTCTGATTATGAACTTGATGATAAAACAAACCCTAATTTAGACTGGGGTGTATATAATAAAATTTCAAATGGAGGAAATGCTGCTGGAATATGGCGTACGTTGACTGAATTTGAGTGGAGATTTATTGTTTCCTACCGTCCAAATGCGAAACAATTATGCTCTCGAGGACAGGTCAACGGAGTAAATGGTTTAATATTGCTTCCAGACAATTGGGTTACACCATCTTCTATACAGTTTACTCCTCATGGAGAGGGATGGACAACTAATTCATATAGCATAAGTGAGTGGGATGTAATGCAAAGCAATGGTGCTGTCTTTTTACCAGCGGCTGGTTTTAGAAATGGTGTACCCGTACATATGGTAAATACTCATGGGGAATATTGGACAAGTAGTGCAGATAGTCGTGACTTATCATATGGTTTTGAAGTGTATGAAAAAAGTATGTATACGTTTAGCACTAATAGATGTAATGGTTATGCAGTACGTTTAGTTCAAGATTTAAAATAAACGGAAATATCCCTTTGTGCAATAGCTTCTGCACAATTCATGCCATCGATTGCGGACGAAACAATGCCTCCTGCGTAGCCGGCCCCTTCGCCGCATGGATATAAGTTTCCAATGCGGATATGTGATAGTGTTTCGGGATTTCGGGGAATTCGTACAGGCGACGACGATCGTGATTCCACACCGACAATAATTCCTTCGGAACTTGCAAAACCGTGCATTTGTCTGTCGAAGGCTTTGAGTCCTTCCTGTAATCTTTTTGAAATAGATTCGGGCATCCAAAAGTGCATGGGGGAACTGATTAATCCTGGAATGTATGAACTGTTGGGTAGAGAACCTGAGATTTTTCCTCGTACAAAATCTGAAATTCGTTGTGCCGGTGCAATCTGCTTTTGACCGCCGTTTTTAAACGCAAGGGATTCCAAATCTTCTTGAAATTTCAATCCTGCAAGTACGCCGTAGTCTTTGTATTCGGCAAAGTCTTCAACTCGCAGTTCTACGACCATTCCTGAGTTTGCAAATGGTGAATTTCTCCGTGAATTTGACATCCCGTTTACCACGGTCTGATTGTCGGCTGTCATAGACGGAACAATAATTCCACCTGGGCACATACAAAAAGAGTAGACACCTCTGTCATTTACCTGATGGACAAGTGTATAATTCGCCGCAGGTAAGGCGTCGGATTTATTCCCATGATATTGAATGGAATTTATCAATTCCTGTGGATGTTCCACCCTGACGCCCATGGCACAAGCCTTTGCTTCGAGTTCTATGCCAGCATTGTGCAACGTATAGTAGAGCGGACGGGCTGAATGACCTGTGGCAAGAATAACCGTATTGACTTTGAATGAGTCGGAACCGCAGATTATTTTTGTGATTTTGTCGCTATTTGTTTCAAAACCAGTCACTTCCTTGTTAAAATGTATTTCGCCGCCGCATTCGAGAATGGTTTTTCGCATATTTGAAATGACTTCGGGAAGTTTGTCGGAACCGATGTGCGGATGTGCATCGACAAGAATGGAATGTTGTGCACCGTGAATGACGAACAGTTCCAAAATCCGTCGGTTGTCGCCTTTCTTTTTTGAGCGTGTGAAAAGTTTTCCGTCTGAAAACGTGCCTGCGCCGCCTTCGCCGAAACAATAGTTCGACAGAGGATTACAGCCTTGATTAAGGTTTAGTTTTGCAATATCTTTTTTCCGTTCAGAAACGTCTTTCCCTTGTTCTAAAATGATAGGCTTGAAATTAAGTTCAATAAGTCGGAGAGCGGCGAAAAGTCCTGCTGGTCCGGCACCGATGATGTGAACTTCGGGTTGGAGAGAAACGTCGTGTTTTTCGAAAAGGAGCTTTTCCTGAGGAAGTCGTGCGTCGTCGCCGTAGGCGGTAAGTACAGACAGGTTGATTTTTATGTCTCGTGAACGAGCGTCAATAGAGCGTTTGACGATTCGCATTTCGTTGATGTCGGACAAGGAAATATTCAGCCGTTCCGCAACCGTTTTCTTTAGAAGAAAATCATTTTTTGCGTTATTGGGACGAACTTGTATTGTGACGGTTTGAATCATAGTTATTCGAAATGGAACGATACGATGAACATTCTACTTTTGAGAGCATCGATTACGGTGCAGTATTCCGTCTGTTCTGGTTCAAGCACGTTCACGGTACCGAAACTGAATTTAAATTCTGTTGCTAATTTGAAATATACAAGGAAGAAATCAATGCCGAATCCAAATTCATAAAACATATCAAGCGGATGCTGATTTATCGTGTAATCGTCGTTGTCGTTTCCGATTCGTTTGGTGTCCAAATCATAGCGGAACGACATTCCTCCGACCAAATACGGACGATAGTTGTTTATTCGTTTCCCTTTGAATTTCAGTAGGATAGGAGCGTCAATGTAGATACTCGAAACTTTCATTGTGTATTCCTTGAAAACAGGTTCGAATCGGGGAGAGCCCTCTTTCCTGATTTGGTAAACCAGATTCCGCTGCCCGAAAATCAGACCAGGCAGGAATCTGGCAGAAAGATAATTTCCCATTCGTAATTCGCTGATTACGCCCAAATTGACACCGACAGTTCCGTGAGATTCAACACCGTAGACCGAATCGGCAAGACCTGTAAATAATAATGTAGAATCAGGGAAAATTCTGTAGTTCATGTAGTTGGTTCCCAGTGTGAAACCCAAGTGGAACCACTTTTTATCGTATTCTTGGTCGTGCATAATCTTTTTGTGCTGTGCAAAACCTTGCACCGCCATTGTGAGAAATAAAAAGATGTAGACAATCCGCTTCAACGATTCTTTTTTTGGTAAAAGTATAAAGTTTTCGTTTACATTATTATTTTGTGCATATATACAAACTTGCAATTCCAAACGAAAGTGCTTGTATTTTAGTATTTTGGAAGCCTGTTTTCTTCGTCAGTTCTACAAATTTTTGTCCGTATGGAAATTCTTGTACCGATTGAAATAGATAATAATACGCATCGTAATCTTTCGAAAAAATCTTTCCGATTGTCGGCAAAATATGCTTGAAATAAAACGTGTACAGTTGCTTTATCGGGAAATGCTGCGGCATTGAAAATTCCAATATTGCCGCTGTGCAGCCAGGTTTGAGTACACGATATATTTCGGAAAGACCTTTTTCTAAATTTTCAAAATTTCTTACACCGAATCCCACGGTTATTGCGTCGAAGGAATTGTTTTCGAACGGCATTGATTCGCTGTCGCCGACAAGAAGCGAGATTTTGTCCTGCAAGCCAAGTTTTGCTATTTTTTCGTTACCGTATTGCAGCATATTTTCAGAAATGTCGATGCCAACAATCTTTTCCGCTTGTTGAATTTTTTTTGCCGAAAGAATTGCGAAATCGCCTGTCCCTGTAGCAATGTCGAGAATTGTACGAGGAGAATTTTTCTTGATTTCTTTTATGGCTTTTCGTCTCCAAATTTTGTCAATGTTAAGCGAAAGAATATGGTTCAAAAAGTCGTATTTCGGTGCAATGTTGTTGAACATATCGACAATTTGTCCTTTTTTGCTCTTGTCGGAATCAGTATACGGAATCGTCATTGTTTTCAATTTTCGTCTGCAAAGATAGTCATAGATTTTAGATTCTGTTGTTTAAATTGAAAAACTGCAATAGAAACAATCATCTTATAGAAAGTAAAACTAAATATATACCTAAAATCTAATTCCTAAGTATTAAATTTTAATTCTTAATTCATTACCTTTACCCCGCAATTTTATAGGATATAACAATGGGAAAAACATTATTTGAAAAGATTTGGGATGCGCACGTGGTGCAAGTCGTGCCAGACGGACCTACACAGTTGTACATCGACCGTCTGTATGCCCACGAGGTGACTTCGCCTCAGGCATTCGACACGCTTCGTGACAAAGGAATCAAAGTGTTCCGTCCCGAACAGGTGGTTGCCATGCCCGACCACAATACTCCTTCCGACCAACAGGAAGTAATCAACGACCCGATTGGTCGCAAACAAGTTGAAACCTTGGCGAAAAACTGTGCCGAATTTGGTATCAAGCATTTTGCAATGGGAACTAAAGACAACGGAATCATTCATGTTGTCGGTCCTGAAAAAGCATTGTCGTTGCCGGGAATGACTATCGTCTGTGGCGATTCACACACTTCTACTCACGGTGCCGTTGGCGCTCTTGCAATGGGCATCGGAACGAGCGAGGTGGCCGAAGTGCTTGCAAGTCAATGTATTTTGCAAGGAAAACCGAAATCAATGAGAATCAACATTGAAGGTACATTACAAAAAGGCGTTACGGCAAAAGATATTGCGTTGTACATTATGGCTCAAATGACAACTTCGGGTGCAACAGGCTACGTGGTTGAATATGCGGGCTCTACAATCCGCAATCTTTCTATGGAAGGTCGTCTTACATTGTCGAACCTTTCAATCGAAATGGGCTCGCGTGCTGGTATCATCGCTCCTGATGAAACTACGTTTGAATACCTGAAAGGTCGTGAATATGCTCCGAAAGGCGCAGAATGGGACAAAGCCGTGGCTTATTGGAAAACACTCAAAACCGATGATGACGCTGTGTTCGACAAAGAAGTTACATACAAAGCCGAAGACATTAAGCCTCGCATTACCTACGGAACAAATCCGGGTGCTGGTATTGCAATAGACGAGACTGTTCCTACGTTGGACGGATTGAACGAGGCGCAAAAAGTGCAGCTGACCGCTCAACTTGACTATATGCAGTTCAAACCAGGACAAAAGTTGGAAGGCACGCCAGTAGATTATTGTTTCTTGGGAGCTTGTACCAACGGTCGTATTGAAGACTTCCGTGCATTCGCATCAGTTGTGAAAGGAAAGAAAAAATCTCCAAACGTAGTGGCTTGGCTCGTTCCGGGTTCTTGGTTGGTTCGCAAGCAAATCATAGACGAAGGAATCGACAAAATTTTGGAAGAAGCTGGTTTCGAGCTTCGTCTGCCGTCATGCTCGTCGTGTTTGGCAATGAACCCCGACAAGGTTCCTGCTGGAAAATTGTCAATTTCAACGTCGAACCGAAATTTTGTGGGACGACAAGGACCGGGCGCACGCACGGTATTGGCTTCTCCGCTCGTTGTTGCCGCAAGTGCAATCACAGGCGTAATTACTGACCCTCGTAAATTTATG
>JAEEGL011323358.1_pt1 | contig 12748 bp, 8 predicted proteins | sample 9134231 | NCBI WGS metagenome assembly JAEEGL01 (sample SAMN16246548, study PRJNA631951) | gut metagenome | biome: gut microbiome; feature: rumen; material: fiber-attached | host: Bos | place: Iran: Karaj | collected 2018-10 | reverse complement strand
TTCAGAGGAATACTTTCCCTTGAGCTGGTTCAGGGCTACCCTGTGGGCGGCCTCGGATCCCGCGGAAATCATATCCGCAACGGCCTCTGCCTGGGCCAGGTCCATCTTCCCGTTCACGAAAGCCCGGCGGGTGAATTCCCCCGGTTCTGCGCTGCGGGCGCCGGCGGCAATCAGCAATTCCATTATACGCGATACGATAAAGCCGGATGCATGGCAGCTGATCTCCGCCGAATCCTCTCCAGTATAGGAATGAGGGGCGCGGAAGATGCTCACAAGCACCTCGTCCACCTCGGGGATGTTGCCGTAGCTGACGGAGTATCCGGACGCTTCTGAAGCACTTCCTTTGCTGAACTCCACCACGGCATCCACGATCCCGAAAGTTCCGGGACCGCTTACCCTGATAATGGAAATGGCACCGGTTCCCACGGAGGTTGCCGGTGCGCATATCGTATCGTCGAATTTGAACATAGACTAGTAAGTGTCGTAGTACTTCGCCTCGCGAGGTGTGACCTTGTTCATATTGTCCAGGAGGTCGTCGTTGCTCTTGTACTCGTCCATCAGCTGGAGCATGAAGTTCATTGCCTCCAGAGGATTCATCTCGGCGAGGAGCTTGCGGAGTATCCAGATGCGCTGAGCCCTTTCCTTGGGAAGAAGGAGGTCGTCGCGGCGGGTTCCGGAAAGTATTACGTTAACAGAAGGGAAGATACGGCGGTTGCTGAGGTTCCTGTCGAGCTGGAGCTCCATATTGCCGGTACCCTTGAACTCCTCGAAGATGACGTCATCCATCTTGGAACCGGTCTCGGTAAGGGCCGTAGCAAGGATGGTGAGGGAACCGCCGCCTTCGATATTACGGGCGGCACCGAAGAAGCGCTTGGGCTTCTGGAGGGCGTTGGCGTCCACACCGCCGGTAAGGACCTTGCCGGAAGCAGGCTGGACGGTGTTGTAAGCACGTGCGAGACGGGTGATGGAATCCAGGAGGATGACCACGTCGTGGCCGCATTCGACCAGTCTGCGGGCCTTTTCGAGCACCATATTGGCCACTTTAACATGGCGTTCTGCAGGCTCATCGAAGGTAGAAGCGACAACCTCTGCCTTGACGCTGCGCTGCATATCGGTAACCTCCTCAGGACGCTCGTCGATAAGAAGCACGATTTCGTAAACCTCGGGATGGTTGTCTGCGATTGCATTGGCTATGCTCTTGAGCAGCATGGTCTTACCGGTCTTCGGCTGGGCGACGATGAGGCCGCGCTGGCCCTTTCCTATGGGGGAGAAGAGATCTACGATACGGCAGGACACATCGTTCATGTGGCCATGGCCGAGAAGGTTGAATTTCTTGTCCGGGAAAAGGGGAGTGAGGAAGTCGAAGGGAACACGGTCCCTGATGAACTGGGGCGAGCGGCCGTTCACGTACTTGACGCGCACGAGAGGGAAGTATTTGTCGCCTTCGCGCGGAGGACGTATCTCACCGGTGACGGTGTCGCCGTTCTTAAGGCCGTTCTGCTTGATCTGCTGCTGGGCCACGTAGATATCGTCGGGGGAGTTCAGATAGTTGTAGTCGGAGGAGCGGAGGAAGCCGTAGCCGTCGGGCATGACCTCCAACACGCCGGTAGCCTCCACGGTGCCCTCATATTCAGGGGCTTTGGGTTTGGGGGGCTGCTGGGGCTGGGGTGCCTTATGAGACTGTGGCTTCAGGAAATCGGCACGAGCCTGGTCCAGATTCTCCTTGGCAAGTTCGCGGGCCTGATCCTTGAGCTTCTCGTCGGCCGTCTTCTCGGCCTTCTCCTCCTTTACGGGCTCTGCAGGCTTCTCTGCTGGCGCAGGGACGGTTTCGGCCTGGGCGGCCTTGGGCTTGCGGCCTCGCTTCTTGGGTGCGGGCTTCTCTGCAGGAACCTCGGCTGTTTCCGCCTTGGGCTCAGGCTTGGGAGCCTCAGCTTTCTTCTCTGCAGTTTCCTTGCGGGGACGGCCTCTTTTTACCGCCGGCTTTTCTTTATCTGGCTTGTGCGATGCTTCCGTGGCTTGCGCATCCAGAATGGCGAAAGCCAGGTCTGCATCTTCAAGATTCTTGATCTTTTTGATGTTAAACTGATTTGCAATGGACTCGAGCTGCTCTCTACTCATCTTATTGAGCTCGAAAAGTGTGTGTGGCATATGTGAAAGTTTAATAAAGCTTCCCGGAGGGGGCATGCTTTGTTTGATATGCAAAGATAAACAATAAAAAGGATAAGTGCAAAAAAATCAGTTATCCCAGAAGCTGCTGCTCTTCTTGAAGCGAAGCAGGTCTGCAAGGGCCGCTGCATTGGCCTGGATGAGGAAGCTGTAGGACTGCCAGGTGCCGGTAGGAACCCAGGAAACCGAGATGTTGAAACAGTGCAGGTCGTAAGTCGCACTCATCTGCGTCGTGGTAATCTTCCTGGCCTGTATATCATAACCCGAAGACACATTTATGTTCATCTTGGGAGTCAGACGCAGATTACCGCTGAAACGGACGGTCTGGGTAATGTTCTTCTTGACTTCCAGCATCTTGGCGGTATTGTTGTAAGACCATGTCTGGTTGCAGCTGAAAGTGTAGCTGAAGTTGGCGGACCAGGGAACGTTCGGATTGGTATAGTACAGCCAACCGCCGGGGATGTATTCTCCCGTGTATGGATGTGTATATATCCTCTTGTAATAATCTGCGGGGCTGCTGTTGTTTCCTCCTCCGCCACCGCCTGCTTCCTTGCTTCCATCATTGCCTTTCAAGGCTCCCTTGCCGGAAATTGAATAGGAGAGGGAAGCGGAAGCATTAGTGAAACGGGCGAGTCCCTGCTTCATGTTGATAGCCCATTCGTTGTACTTGCGGCCTTTCTGATCCACTGCATAAGGATCGAAATTGGCGCTTGCACTCACGCTTACCTTCCCAAATAGGGAGGTGGACATCGACATGCTTATCGTGTTGAGTTTCAACGAGTCTGCAAGGAAATTATAGCCGGAGCGTATGCTCAGCTGATCTATCAGCTTGACCTTCTTGGACCCTGTGCCCGTAGTATCGGCCAGATCCCGCATCTTCGCCTCCAGGTTGTTTCCGACGGAGAATGATGCAGTAGCGGACTTGCCGCTTCCGGGCACGCCGTACATCTGGCCGCTGTAGATGTTGTACTGATGGGTCTGGACCTCATTGTTCTTATCGACATACGTAAGGGTGCGATAGCCATTGGCATAAGTTGCCAGATCCGGGCTGAAGGACATGGAAAGCGAGGGAGAAACCACATGCCTGATGGCCTGCACACGATGGAACTTGCCGAAATTGTACATTCCATACAGCCGGGTGCTCGCGGAAAGCGATCCGGAATAAGTCTGAGTTATGCCAAGATGCGAGAAGGCATCGCTCATTTTCGTCTTGATCGTCTGCGTTTCTTCGTCGTAATACGCATCGTTAGTCCGGAAGAACCAGTTCTGCCCATAGCTCACGGAAGGGGATACGTTTATGTACTTGAAAACGCTGAAACTCGGAAGGCCGATGCTGAAATTATGCGTCATGCCGTTCTGGAACCTGTCGAAGAAGCCATCCTCCATGAACTCGGAGGCCTTGAATCCGATTTTGTTCTGCAGAGTAGTATTGTAGGACAAAGAGAACTTTTCGTAGAACTTTTCCTTTCCCACACGGTGCTTGCGCTTGAAAGGATAGAAGGTCGCTATCGAGAAGGTCAGGTTAGGCAGGGTGAAAGTATAGGAACTGTCCCTGGAGTTCTGGGAATGCAGCGCATTGAGCGACAGGGTAGCCTTACCTCCGAAACTCTTGGAGAAGGATATGGAAGATGAAGCCTGGTTCTGCAATGCCTCATTGACCGACCTGGAATTATACCTGCTGTTGCCCGGGCTGGAAAAGTTGACGGATGCGCTGAAACTGGTGCCGGGGCGTGCTTTCGAATCCTGGGCATGGCTCCAACGCACACCAAAGTTGGTGCTCTGCATGTAGTCGGCACTGCCTTTTTCTCCCGTGCGGTCGTCAGAATAGGTTAGTGAGAAAGTGCCGTTAAACTTGTAGTTTACCCTGTAACGGGAATTGATATCCACGGCCCAGGAACCCAGAGTAAAATAGTCTCCGGTGGCGGACAGGTCCAGATAATCACCAAAGACGAAATACATTCCAAGGTCTCTCATGTAAAAACCTCGGGCGGTCTCTTCGCCGAAAGTGGGGAAGAGAATACCTGTAGCCCTCTTGGGGCGTTTTGGCACGAAACCGAACGGGAGCACCAGGGGATAGACCTTTACGTCTTCGAGCACGAGATATGCAGGGCCGAAAACGATCTTCTGGCTAGGCTCCGTCACAACTTTTGCAGCAGTCAGTTGAAGATAGTAGTGAGGCTCATCGTGGTCGCAGACAGTGTATTTACCATTGGTGATGTTGATGGATTTGTCCGGCATCATCTTGATGTTCTTGCCATGCAGGATGCCGTCATCCTCGGTGGTCACCATGTTCTTGATCTTTGCCTTGCGCGTGTTGAAATTGTAGCGCAATTCCTCCATATTGTAGGTTTTCGGCCCCTCCATCATTACCGGCCGCCCCTTCCATTCCGCTGTGAGTGAATCATATACGCCATAGGCATGCACTGTTCCGGTGCTCACATCATAGTCCATGCGCTCTGCGGTCAGCTGCATATTCTGGTAGGTAACCTTTACATCTCCATAATAGTGGATCAGGCGCTGGCCATTTGAAAAATCTTCTATTACGGAGTCTCTGGCGGCAGAGAATGCCGGAGCCTGGAGGGATGAACTCTTCATCAGCGCTGCAGAGTCGACGCGGAAGAGAGAGTCGGCTATGCGGATGGAATCCCGGCGTGCAAGTTCGAGAGAATCCGGCAGAACGACCTTTTTTTCTGCAACCTGGGAAGAGAATGCCTGTTCCCTGCCGCGTCTGGCGCGCTGGGCGTCCATATCGTGGGCAGCGGCAATGAAAAGTATTGCCGTTAGAAACAGGTATTTAATTTTCCTCAATTGCAATTTTTTCCTAAATTTGCAAAATACAAAAATAAGATTTTTTTTCTGAAACACGCAATCTGCATATTCCTTTCTTTGATTCTGGGGCTTATTCCGCTCCGGGCAGAAAGCATCAAACTCCGTACCGTAGTTATAGATGCCGGGCACGGAGGAAAAGATGCAGGCGCGGTAAGTAAAGATAAGAAGACCTACGAAAAGACTTTCACCCTTTCCATCGCCAGTCTTCTTTCCAAAAAAATCAAAGAAGAGTATCCGGACGTAAAGGTCGTAATGACCCGCAGCACCGACAAATTCGTGGAACTGCGCGACCGTGCGGCCATCGCAAACAAGGCCGGGGGACAGCTCTTCATCTCCATCCACATCAATTCTGCATGGTCGACTTCCCCCAACGGCTATTCCGTGCACATCCTCGGGCAGTCCTCCGACAAGAACCGGGACCTGTTTGCGTATAACATGGATGTGGTGAAAAGGGAGAACTCCGTTATCTTGCTGGAAGACAACTATTCCACCAAGTATCAGGGCTTCGATCCGTCGGATGAACAGTCCTATATCTTCATGTCTCTGATGCAGAATGCCCACCTGGAGCAGAGCCTCCTGGCGGCATCCGTCATATCCGAAAAGCTGAAGGGAGGCCCTATCAAGGCCGACCGGGGCATATGGCAGAATCCGTTCTACGTGCTCTGGAAGACGGCTATGCCTGCCGTTCTGGTGGAGCTGGGATTCATCTCGAATGCTACGGATCTGGCCATATTGAAGAAGGATGTCAACAGGGAAGAACTTGCCAAGAGGCTGTTCGAAGCATTCAAGGAATACAAGACTATCTACGACGGCAGTCTGGAAATCGATAAAGACGAATCAGCGGCAAAAACCAATGCGCCCGCCAGTCCGGTCCCTGCTGCTGAACCGGCCAAGGAGAACACCCCGGTTGCGGCGGTTCGCTATGGCACCCAGATATTTGCAGCAAGCCGGCTTCTCGATACTTCGGATCCGGCCTTCATGGGCTATGTTCCGGTGGTTGTGAACATCGGCTCTCTCAATAAATATATAATAGGTGTTTCCGAGTCGGAAGAAGAGGCGAGAAAAGCAAACATTTCCATCAAAGATAAGTACCCCGGTTCTTTCATGGTGAAACTCACATCCGATGGCGTAACACGCTTTAAATAAGGGGTTAAGCAATTTAGAAAAATTAAAAAATAAAACGTCCACACAGGGCGTTCACATCATTTTTGGTTAGTTGTAAAGTATTGATAATTAGCGGGTTATATCAATTCGGAAACGTGTCTATATTTCCTTGTATATAAGTCATTAAAAATTAATATGCAATAGTTAAAAAAAAAATTTTTGACTTTTTTTTAACCATTTTTGCACAGTAAAAATCTATGGAAAATATAGGGAATCATATAGACCGTTGGAACAACTGTCTGCAGATCATCTCGCAGATAGTTGAACCCCAGCATTTCGAGACCTGGTTCAAGAAAATCAGGCCGGTTTCCCTTATAGATTCCACGCTGACCGTAGAGGTCCCGTCAGATTTTTTCCGCGAATATCTTGAAGAGTCTTATCTCGATGTTATCAAGAAAACTCTCAAGAGGGTAATAGGCGCCGATGCAAGGCTCAACTACCTGATCCGCCCGGTTAGCAATCAGCAGGCGATGCGCCTGCCCGAAGGCCCCGGCAACCCGCCTGTCAACAGGTCGGTCAATATCAGCAGTTACCAGCCTTCCGGCAATCCCGGACCGTTCGTGTATCCAGGTCTCCAGAAGATCCAGATAGATCCCAGGCTCCTGCCGGTCTACAATTTCGAGAATCTCGTTTCGGGAGACTGCAACAAACTTGCTATTTCCGCCGGGTCCGACATCGCCCGCAATCCGGGCAAGACCCCTTTCAATCCGCTGTTCATTTTCGGTGGCCCCGGCCTGGGCAAGACCCATGTGGCAAACGCCATCGGCCTTGCCATCAAAGAGAAGTATCCGGATCTTGTGGTGCTTTATGTAACCGGCAACGAGTTCAAGACCCAATACATGGATGCCGTGTATGTGCGCAACAAGCTCACCGATTTCCTTGCCTTCTATATGAAAATAGATGTCCTCATCATCGACGACATCCAGGATCTCGTGGGGCAGGGCAACCAGACGGCGTTCTTCAACGTTTTCAACCATCTGCACCAGAACTCCAAGCAACTCATCCTCACATCCGACCGTTCTCCCGCAGAACTCCAGAATTTCGAGGACAGGCTGCTTTCCAGGTTCAAATGGGGGCTTTCGGTCGAACTGACGCATCCCGACTATGAAACCCGCCTTGCAATGCTCAAGGCCCGTGCTTTCAGGGAGGGAATGAACATAGGAGAAGACGTGCTTCAGTATCTGGCTTCCAACATCCAGACAAATTTCCGCGAACTGGAAGGAGCTCTCATTTCCGTGGCTGCCTACTCAGCCCTCTCAAAGGAAGAGAACTCCATCGAGCTTGCTTCGAGGGTGACCAGGAAGATCGTAGGCGAAGACACCAGCAACATCACCATCGACAAGGTGCAGAAGGCTGTATGCGACTACTTCAACATCACCCGCGATGCTCTTCTTTCCATGTCGCGCAAGCGCCAGATAGTGCAGGCACGCCAGATATCCATGTACTTGTGCAGGAACCTTATAACCAATTGCTCGCTGTCTACCATCGGTGCCGAGAGCGGAGGCAAAGATCATGCGACGGTCCTCCACGCCTGCGCGACGGTCACAGACCTTATGGCAACCGACAAGTTCTTTAAGAAGTATGTGAGCGACCTGGAAAAAATCTTACACGTATGACATCCGAATCGGTTTTAGACATTTTCAAGCGGATAACACGCATCCCGCGCGAATCCGGAAAAGAAGCTCCCATGACGGAGTTTCTTTGCGCTTGGGCGGAAGAGCATTCCCTGGAATACAAGAAGGATGCTATCGGCAATGTGCTGATTATCAAACCGGCATCTCCCGGTAAGGAGAATGTGCCGGCCATCGTGCTCCAGGCCCACCAGGACATGGTTTGCGAGAAGAATGCAGGTTTCGATTTCGACTTCGGCAAGGATCCCATCCCATATGAGATCGAGGATGGCTGGATGATAGCTAAGAATACCACACTCGGTGCCGACGACGGCATCGGCGTGGCGGCATGTCTTGCTCTCATGGAGAGTGATACTCCCTGCGGACGCATCGAGAGCCTCTTCACCATCTCCGAAGAAACCGGAATGGACGGAGCCAACGCCCTTGAGGAGGGCTTCTTCACCGGCAAAACCCTCATCAACCTCGATTCCGAAGATGAAGGCCAGCTGTTCATAGGCTGCGCCGGTGGGGAGCATACAGATGCATATTTCCACTATTCCACGGAAAGGATCAAGATGGGCACCAAGGCCATCGAGCTCACGGTCGACGGAGGAATAGGCGGCCATAGCGGGGACGACATCAACAAGCACCGCGCTAATACCGTCAAGATTCTTTCCGACTTCCTGGCCGGAGAACCGGCTTCCGGATTCCAGCTGGTCAGCCTGGTCGGAGGAGGGAAGTCCAACGCCATCGCACGCGAGTGCAAGGCGGTTATCGCCACTAAGGATATAGTTGGAATCTCCGGCCGTTTCGGCGCCTACGGCAACAAGGTTAAGGCAGAATATGCCGAAACCGAACCCGGGCTGGACTTCTCTGTGAATGAGGTCCGGGCCGGCCATAAGGCCATCGATGCCAAGACCACCGCTTTCCTCCTTTCCGCGCTCGCGAAATGCCCTCACGGCATGATAAAGATGAGCCCGGACATCGAGGGGCTCGTGCAGACATCCACCAATCTGGCAGCAGTAAGCATGCCCGAGAAGGGTATTATTAAAGTAGCAACCAGCCAGCGCAGCAGCGTGGTTGCCGAGTTGGATGAATTGGTGGAGCAAGTGGCCGACATCTTCCGTGAGGCGGGCGCCGATGTAGACTGCTACAGCAAGTATCCAGGATGGAACCCCAACCTTAAATCCCACATCCTGCAGCAGAGCGTGAGGTCGTACCGTAAGCTTTTCAGCCAGGAACCGCTTGTACTGGCGATTCACGCCGGCCTGGAATGCGGGCTCTTCCTCGAGAAATTCCCGGATCTGGACATGATATCCTTCGGTCCTACTCTCCGCGGGGTGCATGCTCCCGGAGAGAAGCTTGAACTGGCCTCGATGGACAAATTCGTTAAACTTCTGGACGACGTGGTATGCAACTTCAAATAGCCCCTTCAATCCTGTCCGCAGATTTTTCCGCGCTTGGGAAAGACATAGAAATGCTTAACGGCTGCGCCGATCTTATCCATCTGGACGTCATGGACGGCACATTCGTGCCTAATATCTCATTTGGTTTTCCGGTCATAGAAGCCGTGAGCAAAATTGCAACCATCCCCATGGACGCACACCTCATGGTGGTGCATCCGGAAAGATGGGTTGGGCGCTGCGCGGAGCTTGGCGTGAAGATGATGAGCTTCCACCAGGAGGCCGCCGGAGACGAAACAGGAGCCATCCTGGCCGATATTCGTGCCCATGGAATGAAGGCAGGCCTCGTGATCAATCCTGATATCCCGGTAGAGAATCTCTTCCCTTACATCGGGCAGGCTGACTACTTCCTGATAATGTCTGTTTTCGCCGGCTTCGGCGGACAGAAATTCATACCGGAAAGCCTGGATAAGATCAAAGCACTCAAGAAAGAATTGGGCAGCAGGGGAAACGATGCGCCCATCGAGGTGGATGGGGGAGTGAATGCAGAGAATGCACAACTTCTGAAAAATGCCGGCGCCAGTATTCTGGTGGCCGGGAGTTCAGTCTTCAACGCTGTTGATCCTGCAGAAGCAATCGCTACGCTTCGAGGTGGAACACATGATTGTTGAACTCCATTTCCAACTCGTTATAGCCGTCGGGGACGCTCAACTGGGCAACCCGGCGGCAAATAATTTTATAGAGACGGAGCAGGGTGGCCTCAAGGTCGTAGCGGTGCCCTGTAAGCATGTGAAGCGAAATTGGGTTGGGAAGGGACGGATCGAAACTGGCCTGATTCAGGTTAATCCCTATTCCCACTATGCTGCTGCCAACATTGTGGCCATCCAGGATATTCTCGATAAGCATTCCGCAGATTTTACGGTCTCCCACCCAAATGTCGTTCGGCCACTTGATGCGGGACTCTATCCCTTCCTCTGTCAGGAAATCCCGGATTGAGAGTGTAGCGACATACGTGATGCGCAGAGCATCGGCAACGGCAAGAGCCGGAATGCCGTCCTGCCCGAAACGTATCAGGAGGCTGAATGTGAGGTTCTCGTCCTTGGGGGAAATCCATGTATGCGTGCCCTGGCCACGGCCTGCGGTCTGAAATCGCGCTGCTATAACTGACAAATTGGCAAGACCCTCCAGCCCCCTGCGTATGTCGGAATTCGTGGAATCAGTGGTGTCCAGCCATTGTATTGGAAAAGAATCGTATGATTTCTTCGTTTTTGTCATTATATTTGTATGATTGTGCACAAAGTTACAATTAATATAGCAAATGGCAGATAAAAAGAATAAGAAGAAAGTAATCCGCTTCAATTTTTCCTGGATATACTTCATCCTCATACTTGCTATCGGATATCTATTGTTCAATAACAGCGGTCCCGGACCTCAGAAGGTCGAATGGGCCGGTGTGAAGCAGATGATCCTGGATGGAGACGTGAAGGAGATTCACTTCGTACGTAATGACTACAAGGGGAATGTGACAATCAAGCCCGAAGCGCTCGGCAAGTATTCCGAACTCTTCCCCGGCGGGCAGGTTCCTTCCAAATCTCCTCATTTCACCTTCCTCGTATCCGACAAGTTCGACGCGGAAGTGGAATTCGAGACCTTGAATTCCGAACTCCAGATATCCCAGCCCGAAGCGAATCCGGTAAAGATTATCATGGAGAACGACTCCAAGATGTGGCGCAACGTGCTGGATTGGCTCCTTTGGCCTATCCTTCTGATAGTCATGTGGATATGGATGTTCCGCGGCATGGGTAACGCTGTGGGCGGAAAGGGCCAGGGTGGCCCCGGAGGCGGTATTTTCAACGTCGGCCGCTCCACTGGAAAGCTTGCGGACAAGAATACGGTCAACGTCACCTTCAAGGATGTCGCAGGCCTCTACGGAGCCAAGGAGGAGGTCATGGAAATAGTGGACTTCCTGAAGAATCCCCAGAAGTATACTGCCCTCGGCGGAAAGATTCCTAAGGGTGCGCTCCTGGTAGGCCCTCCCGGAACCGGCAAGACATTGCTTGCAAAGGCCGTAGCAGGCGAGGCCAACGTTCCCTTCTTCTCCATCAGCGGTTCAGACTTTGTGGAGATGTTCGTTGGCGTGGGTGCGAGCCGCGTACGCGACCTTTTCGCCCAGGCCAAGGAAAAGGCTCCCTGCATAGTGTTCATCGACGAAATAGACGCCGTAGGACGCGCCAGGGGCAAGAATGTCGGCTGGTCTTCCAACGACGAAAGGGAAAATACCCTGAATCAGCTTCTCACGGAGATGGACGGATTCGGCACCAACAGCGGTGTCATCGTGCTTGCTGCCACCAACCGTGCAGACATCCTGGACAAGGCCCTGATGCGTGCCGGCCGTTTCGACCGACAGATCCACGTCGAGCTCCCCGAACTGAAGGAGCGCCAGGAGATCTTCCAGGTGCACCTGCGCGGGCTCAAGCTTGCCAACGACTTCGACATGGAGTTCATGGCCAAGCATACGCCCGGGTTCTCCGGCGCCGACATTGCCAACGTTTGCAACGAGGCGGCCCTGACGGCAGCCCGCAAGAACAAGAAGGCCATAGAGAAGCAGGACTTCCTCGACGCCGTCGACAGGATAGTGGGCGGCCTCGAGCGCAAGAACTCCACCATCATGACACCCGCCGAAAAACGCACTACAGCCTATCACGAGGCCGGTCATGCGGTGGTCGGATGGCTCCTTCCATATGCCGATCCGGTGTTCAAGGTGAGCCTCATCCCCAGAGGACAGGCCCTAGGCCTTACATGGAGCCTTCCCAGCGAAAGGAAGATACTCCCCAAGTCCTGGATGATGGACGAGATGTGCACCCTGATGGGTGGCCGCGTGGCCGAGGAAATCATAAATGGTGAACCGGCATCCGGAGCGCTGAACGATCTCGAGAGGCTCACTAACATAGCCTACAGCATGGTTCAGTTCTACGGCATGAGCGACAAGGTGGGCCAGCTTTCCTTCTACGACTCCACCGGCGCCCGCGGATACGAGATGATCAAGCCTTACTCCGAGAAGACCGCCGAACTTATGGACAGTGAGGTGAAGGCTCTGGTCGGAGAGGTTCACAAACGCACTCTGAAGATACTCACAGACCACCGTGAGGCATTCGAAAAGGTTGCCGAGATGCTTCTGGACAAGGAAGTCATCTTCGCTGAAGATATAGAGGCCATACTCGGGCCGAAGGTTAAAGCGGAGGAAGCATAATGAAACCCTTTGCCGTCAGAACCATTTCCGGAACAGTCTTCGTGGCAGTCATGCTCACGGGGCTGCTGGTTAATGCGCGTCTGTTTGGCTTGCTGACATCCATTATGGCGTTCGGGATGCTTTATGAGTACATAATCATGCCCCGGAAGGCCGGCAGGAAGGTCACTGGATGGAATGCCGCTGCATACTATACCGTAGGCACGGTTTACATCATCGGTGCCATGGTCGTACTCAATTTCCTGGCTTTCAGCAGCGGCACATTTTCAGGCATCCTGCCTCTGTGCTTCTTCCTCCTGATATGGAGCTCTGATGTGGGCGCATATTGC
>JAEEGL017379954.1_pt1 | contig 12749 bp, 8 predicted proteins | sample 9134231 | NCBI WGS metagenome assembly JAEEGL01 (sample SAMN16246548, study PRJNA631951) | gut metagenome | biome: gut microbiome; feature: rumen; material: fiber-attached | host: Bos | place: Iran: Karaj | collected 2018-10 | reverse complement strand
GGTGACGTTTTTTTTGACGGCGAAAGGGTCAACGACGTCCCTCCGTACAAAAGAAACGTCAACACCATCTTCCAGAGATACGCCCTTTTCCCGCACCTGAACGTCTACGAGAACGTGGCGTTCGGGCTGAAGGTCTCCGGCGTTCCGAAGACCGAGATCCAGGAGAAGGTGAAGGAAATGCTCCATCTGGTCAACCTGGACGGCTACGAAAAGCGCAAGGTGACCAAGCTCTCCGGCGGGCAGCAGCAGCGCGTTGCCATCGCCCGGGCGCTGATCAACAAGCCGAAGGTGCTCCTGCTCGACGAGCCGCTGTCGGCGCTTGACGCCAAGCTCCGCAAGGATATGCAGGTGGAACTGCGCCGCATCCAGCGGGAGACGGGGATCACGTTCATTTTCGTCACCCACGACCAGGAGGAGGCGCTGTCCATGTCCGACACCGTGGTGGTGATGGAAAACGGCAAGATCCAGCAGATAGGCCGTCCCGTGGACGTCTACAACGAGCCGGTGAACGCTTTCGTGGCGGACTTCATCGGCGAATCGAACATAATCGACGGTATCATGAACCGGGACGACACCGTCACCTTCGCCGGACACACCTTCACCTGCGTGGACGAGGGATTCGAGCGGAACGAGCCCGTGGACGTGGTCATCCGTCCCGAGGACGTGGACGTTGTGGCTCCCGACAAAGGGATGATCAACGGAAAGATCACTCAGGCGACCTTCAAGGGAGACTATTACGAGCTCATCGTAGACGTGCGAGGCTTCAAGTGGATGGTGCAGACCACCGACGCCTACGAGGAAGATCAGGTGATCGGCATCGCCCTGGATCCCGATTCGATCCACGTCATGCATAAATCGGAATTCTCCGGTCTCTACGGGGACTACAGCACGTTCTCCGACGACCTGGATCCTGACCCGGAGGACGAAGAAGATGAAGAATAACAAACGTACTCTCGCGAACGTATTCATCAACTCGCCCTACGTTTTCTGGGCGGCGGCGTTCATCATAATACCGCTTATCGTGGTGCTGTTTTACGCCTTCACCGACGGGCACGGCCGCTTCGCGCTGGAGAACATGGCGTCTCTGGGCGACCGCGACAACGTGATCGTGATCCTGCGATCTCTCTGGTATTCCCTGCTCGCCACCGTTATCACTCTCGTCGTGGCGTATCCTTTCGCGTACACGGTCTGCCGGCTGCGTCCGCTGTCGCAGAAGATCGCCAATATGTTCGTCACTCTCCCCATGTGGATAAACCTGCTCATCAAGACGTACTGTCTTTCCACGCTGATGGAGGAAAACGGGATCATCAACAACATCCTTGTCTCCCTCGGATTCGGGAAACTGAATATGATGAACAACGCCGGAGCGGTGGTGTTCGGTATGTTTTACAATTACCTCCCGTTCATGATCATTCCGATCTACAACGCCATGTCGAAGATCGACGTGTCGCTGCTGGAGGCGGCGGAGGATCTGGGGTGCAACCAGCTCCAGAGGATCCGGAGGATCGTCTTTCCGCTGACCGTTCCCGGGATCGTGTCGGGAATAATCATGGTGTTCGTGCCCTCGGTCAGCACGTTCTACATTTCCGCGAGAATGGGCGGAACGGGGAACATCATGATAGGCGACCTTATCGAAAAGCAGATCCTCGAGCAGAACAATCTTCCTCTCGGAGCCGCGCTTTCCACGGTCCTGCTGGTCATAATCCTGGTCAGCATGCTTTTCCTCAACAGATTCGCCGACAGTGAGGAAGGGGGCGGATCGCTGATATGAAGGTGCTCGGAAAGATTTTCATGGGGATCGTGTTTGCGATCATGTACGCGCCCCTCGCGGTGATGATCGTTTTCTCCCTGAACGACGCCACAAGCATCACGACGTTCAAAGGGTTTTCCTTCAGGGAGTATGAAGAGCTGTTCGGCGATTTCGGCCTGAGTCAGGTCATAACGAACACTCTGACCATCTCCGTCGTCGCGGCCGTTGCCGCAACGGTCCTCGGAGTGATCGCCGCGTACGGCATCTTCCGCATCAGGTCGAAGAAGCTGAAAAACGTCATGAACACCGTCAACAATATCCCTCTGACGAACCCGGATATCATCACGGGCGTGTCGCTGCGGATGCTGTTCACCTTCTGCGGAGCGCTGTTCTTCAAAAACACGGCGATCCTCGGCTTCTGGACTCTGCTCATCGCTCACGTCACGTTCGACGTCCCGTACGTTATCCTGAACGTCCTGCCGCGGCTCTACGGATCCGACCCGTCCCTCTACGAGGCGGCGATGGATCTGGGATGCACCCGCACAAAGGCGTTCTGGAAGATAATATTCCCGGGGATCGTCCCCGGCATCGTCTCCGGATTCATCATGGCGTTCACGCTGTCCATCGACGACTTTATCATCAGCTATTTCACGAACGGCCACTACGACATTCTCGCGACGAAGCTGTACACAGCCGTCAAACGGTCGTTCAAGCCCGAATATTACGCTCTGTACACGCTCATCTTCCTCGGGATCCTGGTCCTGATGACGACGGTGAACATGATACAGTTCCATTCGGAGAAAAAGAAAGAAGGGGACCGGACCGCGCCCGGTCAGAAAGGAGTTTCAAGATGAAAAGAATCGTTTCTCTGATCCTCGCGATCGCATTGACCGTTTCCGCAGCCGTGCTTTTTTCCTCCTGCTCGAAGAAAAAGAAGCTGGAGGCGCTGCGCAGGGAGCTTGAAGGAAAGCTGGAGGGCGACTATACGAACGATCTTGGCGGCACTACCCTTTACGTCTTCAACTGGGGAGAGTACATCGCCGACGACGACGACACCATCCAGCTGAATCTGGCGTTCGAGGCCGTGACGGGCATCCACGTCGAATACAGCACGTACGACAGCAACGAGACCATGTACTCCACTCTTGCCGGAGGCGGCGTCAACTACGATATCGTGATCCCCTCGGACTATATGATCGAGAGACTTCAGAAGGAGGGGTATCTGGCGAAGATCGACACCTCGAAGCTCAGCAATTTCAAGTATATCGACGAAAAGTATAAAAATCCCGTTTACGATCCCACCGGAGAGTATTCCATCCCCTACGCGGGCGGCTTCCTCGGCGTGATCTACAACAACACACTGGTCGACCCCGCGGACGTCGACGGGACCTGGTCCCTTCTCTGGAACGAGAAGTACAAAGGCAAGATCCTGGGTATCGACAACGCCCGCGACGCCCTTGCCACCGCGATGTTCGCGCTCGGCATCGACGTGAACACCGCCGACACGGCGGAGTGGGACCGCGCCGCCGAATACCTGAAGAAGGCCGTTCCGCTTTATCAGGGATGGGCGATGGACCAGGCGTACGACAAGATGGAGGGCGAGAACGCCGCCGTCTGTGCGTACTATACCGGAGATTACCTCAACATGGTCAGCGATATGGACGAGGCGGCGGGGAACGGCGATCATCTGTCGTTCTACATACCCGAAGAGGGGACGAACGAGTATTTCGACGCTTGCTGCATCCTGAAGGACTCGAAAAACTACGAGGCGGCGATGCTTTATCTCAACTTCCTCATGGAGCCCTACATCGCGCTGAAAAACGCGGAGGCGATCTGCTGCGTATGCCCCAACACGGCGGTCACCGGAAACAAGGATTACAGCGAATACGGCAACGAGGTCCTCTATCCGAAGACGGAGGTCAAGTCTCAGTATTACCATCATCTGGACGACAGCACGGTCAAGTATTACGAGAAGCTCTGGAACAAGATCAAGAGCGCCGGCTGATAAAGCTGTTTTTCGGCGCGTACCCGGCTGACCGGGTGAAAAACCTCATAAATCAAAAAACCGCAGGATTCGTTTCAGTGGAATCCTGCGGTTTTTGCACCAAATACGTCCGGACCTCCGCGCCTTTCCGCGGCGGCTTCCGGCGGCCGGACAAAAAACCGCCTCCGCTGAGACGCGGAGGCGCGGTTTCGTTATTCGGTCAATTCCGAGTCGGAGACATCATCCGTGTCCCCGGAGGTTTCTTCTGCGTCCCCGGCGGGGTTTTCGCTCTCGGAGGGGTTGTTATCCGTTTCTCCCGGCGTCTGCTTGATCTCATCTACCGAACACGCTCTGACGTGATCTATGTGAGTCCACTTGACGTCCTTCTTGAGGAGCGCGACGATGGCGATGGGTATATAGGTGATCATGAACAGCGGGAACGTGAACATAAACAGGATCTTGCGCGGGACGGAGGTGTGTATATTCTTCCATTCGGAGATAGTCGTTATGATACCGACGACGAAGATCAGGAAACTGGCGTTGACAAGCGGCAGCAGGATGAGTTTTATCAGCGTATGGGGATCGTGCACGAAAACTACGCTGACGATCGCGCTTATAATATCTACCACCAACACGAGACCGGACAGGATCAGCGCGGGCATGATCGTCATCGACATATCGAAGCACGAGAAGTTGTTCCGCGGTCTTTTGTCCTTCTTGCTGCGGAATATCCCGGCGATGAGTTCCCTGCCGTAGTGCTTGAAGACCTGAAGATATCCTTTTGCCCAGCGCATTCTCTGACGCCATGACTGGCGGAACGTGATGGGCTGTTCGTCGTAGAAAAGAGCGTCGGGGCAGAATCCGATCCTCTCGCCGCCGATGATCTTGGACGTTGAGAACTCGATGTCTTCGGTAAGGAGGAAATAGTGCCACTCTTTTTTGCCGTCTGTCCCGTTCTCCACGGCAGATCTGTCAAACATGAATCCGGTCCCGGAAACCGCGCAGCTCGTTCCGAGAAGCATTCTCGATCCGTTGAGGAATCTCGCCTCTCTGAGGAACCACAGACCGTATCCTGCGGAGATCCAGTTGTCGCCGTAATTCTTGGAATTTCTGTAACTGGTGATGATCTTGTACCCGTCGGAATACGTCTTGTTCATTTCTTCGATATAGTTCGGCTCGAGAACGTTGTCCGCGTCGAACACGAAGAAAGCGTCGAAAGCGTCTTCGGGGTATTCGTGATTGATCTTTTGAAGCAGGAAATCGATTGCGTACCCCTTGCCGATCTTTGTGAGATCGTTCCTCTCGTATACGATCGCGCCCTCCCCGCGGGAGACGTCGGCGGTATTGTCGGTACAGTTGTCGGCCACCACAAACGTCGTTATTCTTTCGCTGGGATACGTTTGAGCGTTAATACTGCGCAGAAGGTCCCCGATGACTTTTTCCTCGTTTCTGGCTGAAATGAGCACCGCGAAAGAATGGGGGATCTCCGGACCGTGGGCCCTCGGCTTCTTGACAAAACCGACAATAATGTAAAAAATCTGGTACGAATAACAAATAAAGAACAATGAACCGAGAACGGCATTGATCAACAGCAAAACCTGCATAAGATTACCCAGAACCTTTCATATCCCTGCAAACAAGCCTTGATTTTCAGGATAATATGTTACAACGGATACCGTTGTCGCGTGTAACTGCCTACATATTATCTCATATTGCGTAACGTTTGTCAATACAAAACTTATTTTGTAGAAGGAGCGGGAGGGTGGGGACGGCGATTTCCGCAGGCGGTACGCCGCCCGGCAGTACGCGCAGGCAAAGGGCCGGACGGCGTTTTCACACCCCTGCGGAACGGGTTTTTCCCTGAAAAATAATTACACGTCCGATGTTGACACGAAGCCGGATTTTTCATATAATAATATACGGTAAAATGGGTCAGTGCGGCTTGCCATAAAAATGCCGCGGAAACAACGGAAAGGAGACCGCGCGAGATGAAAGATATTTTTGAAAAGTTCGAGTTTACGGGCAGGGTTCGGAGAATATACGAGGGAGTCCTCGAAAGACTGAAACCCAACAGAGTGAGAGAAGAGACCTGGACCGGCTTCCCCTTCGACGGCAGAACGCCCTTCGAAGACGCCTTTGAGAAATACAGAGACGAGCCGTACCCGGTAAAGGCGGCTTACGGCATCGTTGCGTCATGGCTCGAGACCGCGCCGGTCTTTTTCGAGGACGACATCCTCGTCGGCTTTCCTCGCCCTATGAGAAAGGTCTACGAGCACTTCTGCCGGGGCGTGACCGTGGAGGGCGAGACCGACCGCCACAACCGACTGGAGCCGGAGATGGTCCCCTATTCCTGGGATCTCATGAATGAGAACAGCTACAAGAGAGTCAACAACCCCGAAGGTTTCGACGCCATGAACGCCGGTCTCTGGTGGACCGGCGGATATCAGGGACACACGGTGCCGAGCTACAAAAAGCTCCTTACCATGGGTCTCCCCGGAGTGCTGGACCAGATAAATCATTATGATTCCCTTACCCCGGATTCCGAGACGAAGAAAAAGGATCTTTACCGTGCCCTCCGCATCATCATCGAGGGGCTCATGAGGTACTGCCTGCTCTACGCCGACGAAGCGGCGCGCCTTGAGGAATACGCCGCGGGCGAGAGACTGGAACAGCTTAAGACCATCGAGAGGACCTGCCGCGCCATCGCGGAGAGAAAGCCGGAGACGTTCCTCGAGGCGGCGCAGCTGGTGTGGTTCTATTCCCTTTGGGACTGGGTGGACTGCGTCGGGAGATTTGACCAGTATATGTATCCGTTCTATCGCGGCGAGGAGGACAACGACGTACTGACGGCGATCTTCATGAAATTCTGGGAGCACGGCGTACATAACATCACCCTGTCCGGCGTCGACCCCGATACCGGCGAGGACGCCACCAACGAGATCACCTATCAGATGCTCCGCATCATGCGGACCATGCACGAAACTCATCCGCGGCTCACCGTCCGCGTTCACAAGAACACCCCGCCGGACCTGCTGAGGCTCGTTATCCTCATGTGGTCCGAGGGAATGTCCGACCCCACCGTCGCCAGCGACGAGACAGTTGTGGACGGCCTCGTGGGATACGGAGTGAAGCTTGAGGACGCCAGGGATTACACCATCCTGGGATGTCAGGAGGTGGAGATCCAGGGCAAGAGCAACTTCGGCTGTGAGGACGGCTCCGTCAACCTTGCCAAGGTACTGGAATACACCCTGTTCAACGGCCGCGACAGAAAGCACAACGTCAGATGCGGCCTCGATCTCGGAAATCTCACCGATTACAAGACCTTCGACGATCTGTGGAACGCATACGTCAGGGAGATCGAGTATATCACCGAGATGTTCTGCGACTGCTGCAACATCGGCGTGGACCGCCGTATCGCCAACTACTCGAAGCTGGTGAAGACCACTATGACGGAGGCCTGTGTGGAACGCGGACTGCAGCACGACGAGGGCGGCACCGTCTACAACTACGGCTGCGTCGAGACCGGCGGACACGCGGTGGTGGGAGACTCTCTCTACGCGCTGAAAAAGCTGTGCTACGACGAGAAAAAACTGACGCTTGAAGAAGTATACCGCGCCCTTGACGCCAACTTCGAGGGATACGAGGACGTGCGCCGCATGCTCCTCTCCGTCCCGAAGTACGGCAACAACGACGAGGGCGCCGACGAGATGGCGGCGAAGGTCCTGGAGCAATTCTGGACCGAGATTCGCAAGTACAAGTCCCGCCGGGGCGACGTTTTCACCGGCGCCTGCTCGCTGCTGGGCGGCGGCGTGGCGTACGGCAGAGAGATGTGGGCGACCGCCGACGGCAGATTCGCCGGCGAGCCCATCGGCAACACCATCGGCCCGCGCACCGGCTCCGACAGGGAGGGACTCACGGCGATGCTTTCCTCCGTTGCCAAGATGCCGCTGAAGCTCGGCATGGGAGGCACTACCACCAACGTGCTGATCCCCACCTATACAATGGAGACCCCCGAGATGCGCGACAGCATCGCGGCGCTGATGAAGACGTTCCTCATGATGGGCGGTCAGCTTGCGCAGATTACCACCGCTCCGCTTGAGGACATGAAGGACGCGCAGATCCACCCCGAGGCCCACGAGGACCTGATCGTCCGCATCGGCGGATTCTCAATGAAGTTCATCGAATTCTCCAAGAGCACGCAGGACGAGTTCATCATGAGATACTCCTGCTACGCGTCTTGACACGGATATAACGAGGAGGAAGAAACATGACCGACATTTACACGAAATTCGAGTTCCCGGAACGGCTCCGCGCCGTTTACGAAGACGCCCGCGCCAGACTGAAGCCCCACGACGACCGGGAAGGCACGTTTACCGGCTTTCCGGACGACGGCAAGACCCCGTTCGAGGACGCCTTCAGAAAATACGCCGACGAGCCGTATATCATAAAGCTTGCTCACGCTGTCGTCGATTCCTGGCTTCAGTCGGAGCCCCGCATCTTCCCCCGGGAGATGATAATCGGCTTTCCGAGGCCGCTCCGTCCGGTCTACGAGCACTTCAGCAGCGGCATCAGCGTATGGTGCGTGAAGGACGAAAAGAAGAAGGAGGAGCTGACGAAGCTCCTGATCCCCGTGACGGACGAGCCCATGCACCGGGAAGGGGAGCGCCGTATCGGCGACCCCATGGCGTACCACTACATCAATCAGAATACGTGGTGGGCCGGAGGATACCAGGGCCACACCATTTGCAGCTATCCGAAGCTGCTTACAATGGGGCTTGACGGCGTGCTGGAGCAGATCGACTTCTACGACGGCAAGGTCGACCCGTCCGACAGCAAGAAAAAGGACTTTTACCGCGCCTGCCGGATCATCATAAACGGCATCTCCGACTGGATCCTCATGTACGCGGACCTGGCCGCGAAAATGGCGGCGGAGACAGACGACCCCGTCAGGCGGGAGGAACTGCTCGTCAACGAGCGCACCTGCCGCAAGGTGGCGCACGAGAGACCCGGGACCTGCCTTGAGGCGGCTCAGCTCATGTGGTTCTTCTGCCTCTGGGACTGGGTGGACTGCATCGGCAGATTCGACCAGTATATGTATCCGTTCTACCGTGGCGAGGAGGACGACGACGTCATCACCTCTGTCTTCATGAAGTTCTGGGAGCACGGCGTCCACAACGTGACCGTGGGCGGCGTTATCCCCGAGACGGGCGAGGACGCGGCGAACCCCATCACCTATCACGTGCTCCAGATCATGCGGACCCTCCACGAGACTCATCCGAGAATGACCGTCCGGGTCCACGAGAACACACCGAAGGAACTGCTGGACCTTGTGGTCCTCATGTGGTCCGAGGGAATGTCCGACCCCTCCGTGGCAAGCGACTGGAACGCGATCGAGGGACTTACCGAATACGGCGTGCCGCTCCGGGACGCCCGGGACTATTCGCTTCTCGGCTGTCAGGAGATCGAGATCCCCGGCAAGAGCAACTTCGGCTGTGAGGACGGCTCCATCAATCTGGCGAAGATCCTCGAATACACTCTGTTCAACGGCATGGACATGAAGGAAAACTACAAGTGCGCCCCCGACCTCGGCAATCTTACCGATTACAAGACCTTCGACGATCTGTGGGCGGCGTACGTTAAGGAGATCGAATACTTCACCCCCATCTACCTCGATCTGTGCAACATGGGAGTCGACAAGAGAGTCGCCAACGTGTCGAAGCTCGTGAAGTCCACCATGACGGAGGCCTGCATTGAGCGCGGCCTCCAGCACGATGAGGGCGGCACCATATACAACTACGGCGTTATCGAGACCGGCGGCCACGGCGCGGTGGGGGATTCGCTCTACGCGCTGAAAAAGCTGTGCTACGACGAGAAGAAACTGACGCTCGAAGAGGTCTACGAGGCGCTGAAGGTGAACTTCGAGGGCCACGAGGACGTCCGCCGGATGCTCCTCTCCGCCCCGAAATACGGCAACAACGACGAAGGCGCCGACGAGATGGCGGCGAGAGTCCTGGGCCACTTCTGGCGCGAGATCGGCAAGTACAAGTCCCGCCGGGGCGACGTGTTCACCGGGGCCTGCTCCCTCCTTGAGGGCGGCATCCATTACGGCAAGGGCACCTGGGCGCTCCCCGACGGCAGGTACGCCGGCGAGCCTCTCGGCAACACCATTGGCCCGCGCACCGGTTCCGACAAGGAGGGCCTCACGGCGATGCTCTCGTCCGTGGCGAAGATGCCGCTGAAGCTCGGCATCGGCGGCTCCACCTCCAACGTGCTGATCCCCACCTATATGATGGAGACTCAGGAGATGAGAGACGACATCGCGGCGCTGATGAAGACGTTCCTCAAGATGGGCGGCCAGCTGGCGCAGATCACCACGGCTCCGCTGGAGGACATGAAAGACGCGCAGATCCATCCGGAAGCTCACGAGGACCTCATCGTCCGGGTAGGCGGCTTCTCCATGAAGTTCATCGAGTTCGGCAAGGATACTCAGGACGAGTTCATCATGAGGTATTCCTGCTGTTCGTAAGTTAGAGAAAAAACGCCCGCGCGTCCTGCCGGCGGCGCGGGCAAAGCATTCGGAATTATTAAATATTTGAGGACAAAATGGGTCATTTTCTGACGATAACGAAGCACCGCCACGCGGTGATGAAGAACTGCTTCAGGGCGGGGATCCCCTGGCGGGGACTGGTCCACGACCTGTCGAAGTACAGCCCCACGGAGTTTTTCAACGGGGTGAGGTATTATCAGGGCAACCGCAGCCCCAACGAGGGAGAGAGGGAGGCAAAGGGCTATTCCGAGGCGTGGATGCACCACAAGGGCCGCAACCGCCACCACTTCGAGTTCTGGACCGACGTAAATCCCATGACTCACCGGTATGAGCCGGTGGAGATGCCCGCGGTGTTTCTCGCGGAGATGTTCTGCGACAGAGTTGCGGCGAGCAAGATCTACAAAAAAGAGGCGTATACCGACTCCTCGGCGCTGGAGTACTTCAACCGGGCGAGGACGAGAGACAAGATGCACCCCGTCACGGGAGAGAAACTGGAGACGTGGCTGACTGTTCTCGCCGAGGAGGGGGAGGACGCGGCGTTCCGTCTGGTGCGGGACGAAGTGAAGCGTGCGAAGGCCGAAAACAGGGCGAAAAAAAGAGAAAAAAAGCGCCGCTGAACCGCACGGAGCGGGCAGACGGGGCGTCATCATAATTTATTTCCCAAAAAGAAAGGGCAGGACGTAATGAAACATATCGCAATACTCGGCTACGGCGTTGTAGGAGGCGGCATAACGGGAGTCCTCGACGAGAACAGAGAGGCGATCCGCGCCGCAGTCGGAGACGACGTGAACGTAAAATACATACTGGATCTGCGCGACTTTCCCGATTCGCCCTACGGCGACCGGGTGGTCCGCGACGCGTCCGTCATCATGAACGATCCGGAGGTGTGCCTTGTGGCCGAGACTATGGGCGGCGCTCATCCGGCGTTTGAGCTTTCGATGGACGCGCTCCGCGCCGGGAAGCACGTTGCCACCTCCAACAAGGAAGTGGTCGCCACGTTCGGGGACAAGCTTCTCGACTGCGCGGCTCAGAACGGCGTGTCCTATCTCTTCGAGGCGTCGGTGGGCGGAGGTATTCCGGTGATCCGGCCGTTCCTCACCTCTCTCTCGGGAGAGCGTGTCAGCGCGGTGAGGGGCATTCTCAACGGGACCACCAACTTTATCCTGACGAAGATGAAGACGGAGATGCGTCCCTTTGCGGACGTGCTCCGCGAGGCCCAGGAACTTGGATATTCCGAGAAGGATCCCACCGCCGACATAGACGGTATTGACGCGAAAAGAAAGATCATGATCCTGGGTGCTCTCGCCACGGGGATTCTGGCTGACGAGGATGAGGTCTACGCCGAGACGATCTCGAAAATATCGCCTCTCGACATGGACGCCGCGGAGCGGGCGGGTGCTGTGATAAAGCTCATCGGTACCGCGGAGATCGAGGACGGCGGAGCGGCGTTTTTCGTCTGTCCGCAGATGGTGAGGAAAACGGATCTTCTGGCTTCGGTGGACGACGTTTACAACGCAATATCCGTTACATGCCGCGTCACGGGAGACGTGCTGTTCTACGGCAGAGGCGCCGGCCGCTGGCCCACCGCGGGAGCGGTGGTCGCAGACGTTACGGCTGCGCTTTCCGGAGCCGCCTCGGCGGAACGGTCTCCTGTTTTTGTGAAGAAGCCCGGCACGGTTAAGGATTTCCGCGACGTGAGCTTTTCCTACTACGTCCGGCTGTCCGGGGTATCCGCGGTGGATGCGGCGGAGGAGTTCGAACGGTATTTCGACAAGGTTTCCGTCCTCGAAGGCTCGCCGGAGGGCAAAACGGAGTTGATCTGCTCTGAGGCGACCGGTCGGGAACTTGAAAAACTCCTCTCCGGCAGGACCGACGTGGAGTCGATCATACGGATGGGATGACGGAGAAAAATTCCGCTTGACGGGATTTTTCTCAGAGAAGAGAGAAGAGAGAAAAGAGAAGAGAAAAGGTAAAAAACGCCTGTCCTCAGGCGTTTTTTTGTTGAAAAGACGGGCGGCGGGTGGTATAATTGAAAGAGAACATACCCGGGAGGATTTTTTGAAATGAAAAAAATTATTTGCATGATCCTGACAGTTCTAATGCTCGCCGGAGCGGCGGCCGCGGTTTTTTCCGCGGACGAATCGCCGTTCAAGGACGTGAAGACGTCCCGGTGGAGCTACAAAGCGATACAATACGCCGTTGAAAAAGGATATATGAACGGCGTGGGCGACGGAAAATTCGATCCCGCGGGTTCCATGACCCGCGGCATGGTGGTGACGGTCCTCTACCGCCGGGAGGGATCCCCCGCGGTCACGTTCAGGAACGATTTTTCTGACGTCAAAGCCGGTAAATACTACTCCGACGCGGTAATCTGGGCGAAGGACGAGGGCGTGGTCAACGGTATAACCGAAACGACCTTCGAGCCGAACGGCAAGATCACGAGAGAACAGCTTGCCACCATGCTGTCG
>JAEEGL016922380.1_pt1 | contig 12749 bp, 11 predicted proteins | sample 9134231 | NCBI WGS metagenome assembly JAEEGL01 (sample SAMN16246548, study PRJNA631951) | gut metagenome | biome: gut microbiome; feature: rumen; material: fiber-attached | host: Bos | place: Iran: Karaj | collected 2018-10 | reverse complement strand
TTGGTATATTCCAGAGGGCTGGTGAGCAGGCAATCCTCCTTCATGGGCTGTGGTGCGTTCTTAGGATAGATACATGTACTACCCAGGAACAGCAGCTTCTCTACTCCATGAGCGTATGCTTCGCTAATCACATTGCACTGAATCTTCATGTTCATCATGATGAAATCAGCGCGATAGAGGCTGTTGGCCATGATACCACCCACAAAGGCAGCAGCCAGTACAACAGCATCCGGTTTCTCCTCATCAAAGAACTTCTTCACTGCATACTGGTCAGTCAAATCCAGTTCTTTATGACTTCTGCCCACAAGGTTCTCATACCCACGAGCCTTCAAATTATTCCAAATAGCAGAACCTACCAATCCGTTATGTCCTGCCACATAAATCTTCGAATTCTTATTCATATCACATTCCTGATCTTCTTATTCTTAATCTTATGGCCTCCGCATGTTCCGTAGCAAAAGCCGCAGCATCCTCAACAACACACGCCAAATAGCCGCCGCCACCTGCTCCTGGCATCTTCCATGCCAGCACGCCAGGCTCCCTTGACCATTTGTCAATGTAGCTTTGAACGGCAGAGCCGTTCGAGAATTGAGAATTGAGGGCGCTTTGCGCCAATTGAGAATTGAGAATTAATGGCTCTTGAACTCCAGAACTCTCAACTTTAGAACTGCTCTCAACTCTAAACTCTAAACTCTCAACTTCAGGCTTGGCTTTTCCTTCTTGAACTCTTGAACCCTTGAACTCTTGAACTCCAGGCCCTTCTTGAACTCTTGAACTTTGAACTTCTTGAACTTTGTGACTGCTCTCAACTCTCAACTCTAAACTCTCAACTGGATTAACCATCCCCGGAAACATGGAAGTTTGTGCGTTGAAACTGGAAGCGTATGCCTTCGCAAACCCTGCGAGGTCTCTCGCCATGATGGCTTGCCAACAGTCATCTGCTGCTTTGGCTAAGGCACGTACCTTGGGCTCGGTGATGTCTTTACCTTCTACCACTGAGCAGCCTGGCTTGCGAGGCTCCATGGGGATCATAATGAGGTGTTCCTCCAGCCAACTAAGGATGTTTTCATCCTGGCAGGTCTCTATCTTCTCGGGCCAAAAGCGGTTGTTATAATAATGACGGCAGAGGCCGGGAATACAGATACCTATACTGTCTTGAGCTCCGCTGATAATCCCATCGCTCCGCTCTGGGTCGTTCTCGAAGCAAAATACTAATTTTGCCAATGTCTCCGGATCCATATTGGGCAACTGGTAGGGCCAAATCTTCTTGATCATGTTGCGCGTAGATGTCGATAGACCACACCGTTCCCTTACCTCAAAGGTCGGTTCCAAACCGATGGTAATCGCCCATCCTGGGGCAAAGCATGATACATAAGGTTGGTCAATCCATGTTCCCGCCAGGTCCAATCTGGTAGGTATCCTACTCTCAGTCTTCTTTAGGTCGGTAGAGCTCCTAGCGGTCAGACCTTCCTGCGGTGTTCTTTGTAGAACGACATACCGTATGCCCCTCTCTTCGCAAAGCTTGCGCTTATCCTCGTTACCTCCGTCTTCATTGACTACAAACACGTCAGGTTTCACAATATCCAGCGTAGGCACAAAGTCCATCACCCCACTACCCGCATTGATGTAAGCATCCTTGACATACTTGATGCTCTTCACCATAAACAGCCTTTCCTGTTCGCTGTACACGGTCTTATGGTGCTTGTACCCCTCAATGGTCTTATCACTACCAATTCCCACATACAGCTCACCATACTCCGCTGCCTGACGGAAAAACTCCACATGCCCGCTATGCAACAGATCGTAGCAACCGCTCACAAAGACTTTTAGTCTTTGTTCTAGTTTAGAGTTCATAGTTTAGAGTTTAAAGTTGTTGAATCAGTTGAGAGTTTATAAGATTTCTGGAGACCAGAAAGAAGTCTGGCAGTTTCTTCTATTAAGACATCCATATTTTGACGGTCTAATTCAGTAATATAGCCTAATTCTTCTGAAATCTCAAACTGAGAAGAGACCTCCATGAGAGAACCATAAGCCATCTCAAGGAAGTGAGTCTTATCTTTAATAGAGTATCTGTTTACTCCTTCCGCAATATTAGAGGTTATAGAGACAGAGGCGCGTCTGAGCTGGTCGCACATAGCATACCGTTCCTCTGCAGGAAACTTTTTCAAAAGCTTGTAAGTGTGTTTCGTAACTTCCTTCGCTTTCTGATACGCTATCAACTTCCTAAACCCCAAAACTTCCATACTTTTAAACTTAAAACTTGTTCAACTGCTCTAACCTCTAAACTCTCAACTCTAAACTCTTCCCGGAGCTTTGAACTTATGAACTTTTAAACTTAAAACTTGTTCAACTGCTCTAAACCCTAAACTCTCATCTCTAAACTCTTCTCGGAGCTTTGAACTTATGAACTTTTAAACTTAAAACTTGTTCAACTGCTCTAAACCCTAAACTCTCATCTCTAAACTCTTCTCGGAGCTTTGAACTTATGAACTCTTAAACTTAAAACTTGTTCAACTGCTCTAAACTCTAAACTCTTCCCGGAGCTTTGAACTTATGAACTCTTAAACTTAAAACTTGTTCAACTGCTCTAAACTCTAAACTCTCAACTCTAAACTTTATTTTACTATTCCCTTCTCCAAATACTCTGCCAAATTGGTCCTTACCTTGGCGGCGGCGCCTTCGGAGGCTACCTTGGCGATGTCGTGTTCAACCATCAGTTTGACGAGTTCTTCGAATGAGGTCTTGGCTGGGTTCCAACCTAACTTGGCCTTGGCCTTGGTGGGATCCCCCCAGAGGTTCACAACATCGGTGGGACGATAGAAGTCCTCTGAAACGCGGACAACAACGTCGCCGGGTTTCAGCTTACCGCTTGCCGTTGACTTCTTACTGTCTATGCTCTTGACGATACCTACTTCGTTGATGCCCTCACCCTTAAATTCAAGCTCGATGCCAGCATGGCGGAAAGCAAGGTCTGTGAACTCGCGTACGCTGTGCTGTACACCTGTGGCAATCACGAAGTCCTCGGGAGTCTTGTTCTGCAGAATCAGCCACATACACTCCACATAGTCCTTGGCATAGCCCCAGTCGCGGAGGCTGTCCAAGTTACCTAAGTATAGGCAATCCTGCAGGCCCTGACTGATACGTGCAGCAGCAAGGGTAATCTTACGGGTAACGAAGGTCTCGCCACGGCGCTCTGACTCATGGTTGAACAGGATGCCTGAGCAGCAGAACATATTGTAAGCCTCACGATACTCCTTGATAATCCAATATCCATAGAGCTTGGCTACAGCATAGGGGCTGTAGGGATGGAAGGGAGTATTCTCATTCTGAGGAACCTCCTCCACCTTACCGTAGAGCTCAGAGGTACTGGCCTGATAAACCTTACAAGTCTTCTCCAGATGGCAGGCACGAACAGCCTCCAAGACACGCAGTACACCCGTAGCATCCACGTCAGCCGTGAACTCAGGAGAGTCAAAGCTCACCTGCACATGGCTCTGTGCAGCCAAGTTATATATCTCGTCGGGTTGCACAACGCTGACCACCTTCACAATCGACATAGAGTCGCTCAGGTCAGCAAAGTGCAGATGAAAATTAGGTTTGCCTTCCAAGTGTGCGATGCGCTCACGGAAGTCAACAGAGCTACGGCGGATAATGCCGTGAACCTCATATCCTTTCTCCAAAAGGAACTCTGAAAGGTACGAACCGTCTTGACCGGTTACACCTGTTATCAATGCTTTCTTCATTATATATAGGATTTTATTTGTTTAGTTTGCTCTTTATATATAGTTGATTTATATACATAAATTACCATATTACACACCTTCCTTCTTACATTTTCTCTAATCAAAATCATGATTCGTTGCAAAATTACACATTTTTATTTATTCGGCAACCAATTCCCCCTCCCGATTATTGAAAAATCTGACAATATCGGCGAATCGGTACCAGCGTAGCGCTCGAATCGGTACCAGCGAAAACCACAGTTAACAGAAATCCAAATAACTGTATTCCCCACCTTTTTTCCCAAGATTTTCAATTTTTGGAGCAGCGAGAGCCATCATGCTCGCATGTTTGGCTGAGTCGTGACAAAAGTCAACGCAGTTAATCAGAAATTCCCAAGATTTTCAAAAAAGGGAACCTTGCCATCACAAGATCCCCTTTCTTCCAAACTTCAAAACTATCACCAACACCACAACCGCGCATTTCACTGCAAAAATCACTTTCTTTTTCACCAAGATAATTAACAGAACATTATCAAGCAAAAAGGCTTATTACCTTTTCACCCACCCCCATTTTTCGCAATTACCCATCATGGTGTCAATGGCATTTAAAAATTCACTTGTATCAAGGAAATAACTTTGATACGCTTCCTGTAATTGCTGCATTTTAGGAACAGAAACCAATACAACAGCATTTTTTCTTTCATCAGCAGACTTTTCCGATCTATAATAAAGAGCCGAAGCCTGTTCTTCATTTTCTTTAGGAAACGCTTTTATACTCACTCTTTTTGACAGGAAATTGATATTTAAGATATAATAGCCATCTTTATAGTTCTCTTTTTTTGCAATTGTGTTTGAAACTCTTAAAGCTTTCAAAGTATCATTGAAATGTTCATTTGCATTTAATGTATACAATTTTACCATAAGCTTTCTCATATCACATCCCATAAGTTTATGTTCCTCTAAAATGGGCGTACCTTCTTTAATGGCAAATAGCGAACTAACTATCTTGAAGAATTCAATCCATTTATCATCACCTTGACTAGATTTTAAGGCGGTTCCCGTTACTAGCTCTGCAGTCTCCACGGCCATAGCCCACGAATGTTGTAGCTTTGTTCTCAGTTGTAATTCAATTTTCATGCCTTCAACATCACTATTTGTCGAATGATACTTATAAATAAAGTGTATGCTACGATAACCACTTACAGTTTTTGGACTTATGACATAATCCATTGGCTTTTTAGTGAGCTCAAAATTGGCTGGAATATTATTAATTATCAAGGAATATGCGGTATTAAGACTCCCAACACTCGGTACAATTATACGCAGTCCTCCTATATCTTGCATCGTTCCTAGTCCAGATTTCGGGTTCCTGTCAAGTTTGTTCAATATAGATGATATACGCTTTAATCTACGCGACACTGCAGAGATTCGGATATTATTCACTTTAAGAAGAGGAACCAAACTATTTTGCAGTTCATCTAACGGAATGAGATGTAACGATCTCCAATCATCAATTATTTTTACTGCACTTTCTACCTCTTTTTCATCTCTTGAGGTTAGCGCGACATTACCAGCTTTGCTAATTCTTTTACTTCCGTACTTCATATCTCTAACCATTAAGACATATGCAAAAATAGTAAATCCTCATCATACAATTCGAATTCTCCTCAATTAATTATCTGTTTATAAGAGTTTATCGCATTCCAACTGCAAGAACGAGCTGTCTGCCTGATACTAGGGCATCCTGCAGTATTGTTTATTGTATATATGGTGGCACATATCATTCCGATATACATGCTATAAGAAAAACAGCTACAACTCCATTACCGAATTTACAGCTGCTTTGTAGTTATTTGTAATTACTTCTATTGTACTACATATATTGTTTATACGGTTATTCTCCTCCATCTATGCCAACAGCTCCCTAAACAGACTCACCCTCCCCTCTTTCATTTCCCCCACACTCATCTTTTTCCCGTGGCCTTTAGCCAGTTGAGCATATCGTGTTCTTCGATACGATAACGCGATGGACTCCGGTGGTTTGTATTCATGAAATCAATCACCTCTTTAAACCTAATCATCCACCTTTCATCCTGCCTCATGTCAACTTCCTATTTACCTTGTCAGAATATCCTCAGTCATAATAATTACGAGCATGGATAAAACGAATCAATTAAAAACCTTGCCGATAATTACAAGTCTTTTATTATACCGATAATCCAATTGTTGAATTCCATGGAATCTAACATGTTTTCATATACAACCTTCTCGATAAACTCATATGGCTGAAGTTTAGTAATTGTTTCGCGGATAGTCTCTTTCTCGAAATCCCAGACATCTTCCTCAAAACAACCGTAGGCTTTACGAACTTTTACGGTGCTCTGTATCTGCCTTATCTGAGTTTTCAATACGGTAGTAGCTTTTACTCTCCACTGCTCTCGTATGGATTCTATGTTTTTGTACGTTAACTTTACCAACATTCCTACCTCGCCTGCTGCCATGATGGCATTGTCATCAAAAGAGACGACGACACGAGGATAGTTTGTATCAGCATCTATAATAATCTGACTTTTAAGAAGAACGCTCATATCGGCAATTTTATCAAAATAGGCATTGAATATAATGCGCTTACCTCCTTCATCTAACCAGAGGTCGCCCTTATCATCGTTGCACTCGTGACATGTGGGTATCAAATTCAACAGATGTACGGAGTACTCCGGCATTAATGCCCTAGGGATATAATGATCAAGGTCTGCCACTATCTTTTGCCCGCAAAGCGGACACATAATATATTCTCCGTTTTCATAAGCTACCTCATCCCATAGTTCCTTGATGAAAGGACGCTGGCGGCCATATAGTTCCTTAAGCCCGCCGCGATGGTATTTAGAAAATGGCATAGGGGTGATTTCATGGAGCATGCATGGTTGTGTATGCGCATCATAGTTTTGATAGGCAGTTTTCAGGTTTTCCTCGTTGGCATGAAATGCCTCGTATTTTGGATTGGGAATCTTATTGCCGCTATCATCCTTTATCTCATAGTTCAACCCTTTTCCTGCCTTCGTTAGCCCTTCTGTGGATGATGTTGTGGTAAAAGCGATATTCCTCATTCGACCACCTCGCTTTCCTTCTCCACAAAGACCGCCTTGATAATGCTGCGACTGTTGCTATCCAACTTCACACCATCATTTTCCAGAGCCTTTATCACCCTCTTGTATGTTGCTCTTGGTCGCCATGCTAGTTCGTCCACCACACGATAGAAAAATGTCTTTTTCTCTTGATATCCAAAAACATTCTCATATAACACAGTAAGATCCTGACCAAAAGTACGGAAAGGTACACGACCAATATGAACATAATTGTCAGCGGTACGCTGCATCTGGTAAACATTGACACATTCGCGGATGACCAGTGGCGAGTGTGTAGGAATCAAGGCATAGCTACTAAAGAATTGAAGCAGCTCGCCAAGGCATACGAAGAAATTCGTTACCAAGCGAGGGTGCAGGTGTATCTCTGGTTCATCAATAACGACAAGCGAATTGAGATGGATATATGCGCATACATGAGTTATCAGAGTGAAAACCTGCAACTGACCAGTACTGAAATAAGAAACCAATTCTTCAAGTTTGCTCTTGTTCAAGTACGGACGGGGATATAGATTATCTTTTGTCTTCTCGGGGACAATGAGAAGTTCATTGACATCATCGCCAAGTTGCTTCTTTAATATCTCCATGTAGTGCTGCCATACAGCCGACATCTCACCATGTGCAAGGAATGTCCCACGGTCTATAATGGTAAGGATGCTATTGACTAACTTGGGGACTGTGTCATCATCTTGAACGACAGACAAAGTTTTCACATTGTAGCCATTGCCACTCTTAATGGTACGATAGGCATCAAACTCAGAAGAACACAATACCAAGATATTCCTAAGAAGTGGTTTATGGATAAAACTGTCAGCCTCCCCCTCTGTCAGTCCTCTCAGCATATCAGACAACATCTGTGTCTTTCCAACGCCGTTCTCGCCTATGATGGCCACTACGCGTTGATACTTCTTAGCTTCGAATTCAAAATGTACGTTCCAATCAGCAACAGAAGAAGTATTGTATGGCGGGACAAACCTGTAGCCAAATGAATAAATATTGTCAGCATCCTCATTCTCTATAATCAAAAGTGCATCATCCAAAGCTTCTTGAGTTGATATTTCGCGGAGCAGTGAGGTCTTGTAAGCTGGCGCAGTAAAGAATCGCTCTCTGACGGTACCATCAATAGCGCAGTCTTGCAAGCAATGTAACACTTCCTTCGCACCATCACGTCCGTAGCAATCAAGCAAGGACTTATAGTAACCAATGTTTATGCCAATAGAACAATAGTAGGTGTCGAGCTTGTCAAAGGAATCGGGCATATGGTCATACACATCGTCTTCGAGGTGCATGATTTTCATGTCGCCAATGCTGTGCCAGTTTGCCTTTTGAGCATCTTCAAGATACCAAAGATGAAACCATGTTTCATATCCGTAGTCGTTCCAGTTGTTGTTAAACACCAACTTTAGACACGGATATTGTCTGGCTGGCTGCACACTTTTCCTGTTGTCAGCCCTCTCTGTTGTCTTTATTTGTTTCTCAAAATACATGCCTTACGACCTATCAATCCTGTATGAGTTTAGCAACCTGTGCATAACACTCTTTGACGCACAAGCTCACAGGATAATCATTCTTACCCTGCGAAGTAACATATATCATTGTACCTTCCTCTGCCTCGCAAGGTCTAACCCAAATGATATTTGCAACATTTACCATTAAAGACTGGTCATCACAATCTGTCAGTTCTATAAACTTCACCATATTACATTTTGTTTATTTTGCTACCATCAGCAGTACCTTCTTTAACATATCCGACAGTCTTTCTTCTGCGTTTTCATCGTAGTTCAATGTTGTACTATAACTGCAATGAGCCCTACCATCGTTTAGAATATCATCAACATGAAATGTATTTTGCATATTTGTTGATTTATGAAAGCGAAAATCTCCACGAACATTCTTATAAGCCACCAGATTGAGATATGGGGCTAGGTACATAAAGAAGCCTGTACTTGATATACCATTTGTATCAATCACCCTCCTTATTCTACTAATGATCTCCGAGTCTTCAATGCCGAGTCTACGGAAAATGGCTATCAGCCTGAGCATTCCCTGATGAAGAAGGATGCGCTTGCCCTCTTTGTTCTGACCAGTTGTTATGCGAATAACTGAGTTCTCAGTATTTTCCATCGCATGAACCACCTTGCGTACTGACATATTCTTGAAATCAGTAGGTTTGATAAGATTATTCAACAGATTGGAACGTAGCCCTGTTTCCTTTTCTATTTGCTGAAGATAATACTTGTCACGCTGCTCTTCCAATGAGTAGGCAAAATGATTACTGCTACAGAACTTCTCAATATATCCCTCGAAGTTGGCTCCCTCGCCATAGAAATGCTTATAGATGTGGTGGACGTTTCTATAGTCCATGACAAAGATGACCTTGTCTAAACCAAATTTATTGCCTGCAAGAGTTCCATCGGGCTTACAGCCCAAACGATAGCAAAAGTCTATATGAGCAGAGAAGATGTTAAGTATTCGGAAGAGATGGGCAGGATCAATTCTATCCAAGTCTTCTATGATTAGCACTACACGCTTGTTTGGATGCTTTTCTCTATATTGCTGTAAGCACTGCTGTATGATGCTGCTAATGGCATCCTGACCAACAATAGGATGTTTTTCAACGGCATTGAGGAAAGCATCCAGTTGGCTATCGCGGCTTTGTTCCTTTATCTTATCAAGTTTCTGCTTAATGCTCTTGAAGAATTTTTTGCCTGCCAAAGCAACAGCCGCAACCTTCGCTGCATCTTCATTAAAAGCAAACTCCGACAGTAAAGGCAAGAAGCTTTCAGCAAAGCTGAGTGGCTGACACTGGAGATAAAGTGCCAAGGCAACATCATTTGGTATCTTAACTTCGGTCTCGATGACTCCTTTCAAGAGCATCTGTAGAAGGATATCGCGCTTGATAAGATCGAAGATGTCACGATTCTTTGTCACCTGATAGTTGACTGGGAAGATAGTCAAGAACGTGTACCGTTCCGCCACATCTGGGTTCTCCATGAAATGAGACAGGAAGAATGACTTTCCGTCACCAAAACGTGCCGACAGGATAGTTCTGTCGTGCGCATCAAGATGATGTCTAAATGCCTCCATGGCATCGTCAATGGGTATTAAGAACTGCTCCTCCATCTTGTTATCGTTAACGTTATCGTTACCGTTGAAAAGGTCTTTAACCTTTAACCTATAACCTTTAACCTTTACTATCAGTACTTCCTCAGCACCACCTCAAATGCTTCTGCATAATCCAGTTGGAACTGACTGCCACGATACGCTGCCAAGCCCGTGATGTATGCCTCTGAACGCGGATGGGGATAAGGACGCATTACACCTCTATACATGCTCAAAGCCTTCACTTTGGCCTGAACACCATCTGGACCTACCTCCACATAACAGTTAGGCGTGAACAGCTTCATGGCGCTGTTGATAGCCCACTCTGTACAACTGGGTACTTCCATATACCAGAATTCCTTCAGCGGCTTAACTGACGGCTGACGTTGTGCCAAACGGATTGCTTCCTGGCAAGCCATAGAGGTCTGCAGGTGGTCATTGTTAGTGTCCGCTGGATGATGGGTAATCACAATGTCCGGCTCACTCTCACGGATAGCCTTCTCAATGTGCTGCACCAACTGAAGGTGAGGAACCGTATTCATCTCAATATTCGGGAACTTACCCTCATACTCCTTGTTCACACCAAGGAAATCTAATGCAGCATGCGTATCATCATCCAGTGCTTTATCATCCGGCCTAAAAGCACGTGCCTTAGCCTCTGCACTCATAATGCAAACATCTACCACATCACCATTCTTGGTCCACTTATATATAGATGCCCCAGCACCCAGCACCTCATCATCCGGGTGCGCCACTACAATTAAATACTTCATATAATGATTATCAATTTCGTTATACCAATTATCAAAGTTAGAACCCTATGTATCAGACTTCACAATTGCAAAGTTACACTTTTTTTCAACATGGCAACCTATTCTTCCTCCCGATTATTGAAAAATCTGATAATATCAACGAATCGGTACCAGCGTAGCACTCGAATCGGTACCAAAAACCGACTACTTGTAAATATAGAAAAACAGCCACAATCGTTTGGTCGTGGCTGTCTGTGTTTAGTTGATAGGGGGAGTGGACTACGTAGCTCCGTCGCTCCGTATCTCCGTAACTCCGTAATTCCGTAGCTCCGTATTTCCGTCAATCCGTATTTCCGTAGCTTCGTAGCTCCGTCATTCCGTATCTCCGTGATTCCGGTTACAGTAAAGGAGGTCGAGGAGAGATTGCTCGAAAGTGGTGTCTAGGGGTGGGGCATCGTTGGGGTAAATCCTGCGGTAATCTTCCTCTAATGCATCCAATAACTTGGCTATTAACAGCCATTTCTCCCTGGTCGTTCTGGGCACCTTCTGCTGCGTAAGACGGTAACGGATAGCCGCATACGCCTGGTACAAAGTGATTACATCACTTTGCTAAAACGACTCTGTGTGTGTTTACCAACATGAGCAGCGCAGAGGTCACGAACTGTGGCCTGTGAAATTCCGTCAATGCCTTCTTTTAGAACGGTCATAAATGACGGAGTGAATCTGAATTGTTTCATTACTCTTTTTTTTGCTAAATTACCTTTGTTAAGTTTTTGTTATCCTTAATGATTGTTAAATATCTCTAATTTTGTGACCGACATGCCGGTCACAAAGACTTTGCAAAGATAATGGAAAATTCCGAAATTTGTGGTGTCCGGACAAATAAATCTACAATGTTTAAAAATTAATTGGGAAAATAACCATTATTTAAATTATTTTTATTATGAATCAAGGTATTTACAATTCCGGATGTCCTTCGGAAGGCGATATTCCTATGTCCGATGATGAGAGACAACTGGAACAGCTTCGTATTACCCGTGACAAGGAATTGCTTGAAATGGATTTCCTGTTTCGTATATTCGGGAAGCCCTGTTTCCCGCGAGGCGAACTGGTAGCTGTGACAGGTAAGGCTAAGAGCGGCAAGACGCTGTTCACGTCCATGCTCATGAGCTGTTGCGTAAAGGACGAGGTGTTGCAGGTGCAACGCTACAAGGATTCAGAGAACGAGGATATGCAGAGCCTGCCACTGCGTTTCCTGTGGTATGATACTGAGCAGAGCGAGCAATCAACTCAGGACATCTTAAAGAACAGGATTCTCAGGATGATGGGGGATAATAATGTCTTAGAGTACTACGATGTCTTCAATGTCCGCTGTCTTCATTACGAGGAGCGTCTGCGTCTGTTCCAGGCTGCCATATATAAGTATCGTCCTGATCTGGTTCTCCTTGACGGCGTGCGTGATCTGTTGGCGGATATCAACGACGGTGTGAAGGCGCAGAAGATTGTTGAGCGGCTTATGCGACTGGCTCAGGAAACCTGCTGCTGCCTGGTCTGTGTACTTCACCAGAACAAGGGAGCCGAGGACCGTAATCTGCGTGGGTGGATTGGTACGGAAATCATGAACAAGGCCTTCGAGGTTTATTCATGCGAGAAGGTTAAGCCGGAGAATATCTTTGTCGTCGAGCAGACTCACACCCGCAAGTACGATCTGGACCAAATGCTCTTCTTTAGCATGGATGCCGATACTGAACTGCCCGTGATAAGCAGTGCGCCTTCGCGTTATGCTGCTACGGGCAGCTATCCGCAGAATGCCGCTCAGCCAAGAGAGAAACTGCCCTACATGAACCGCGAGTGGCTTTACTTCGATGATAATAACAAGCCTCATCCCAAAAGCCAGGAACTGTTTTACGAGGCCCTGAAGGCTGGTCCTCTGTACTATTGTGATCTGCAGAAGAAGGTTATGGACTTGCTCAACTGCGGCACGCAGCTGTGGAACAATATGTTCTGCGAGATGCGTGATAAGGGTTGTA
>JAEEGL016846802.1_pt1 | contig 12749 bp, 9 predicted proteins | sample 9134231 | NCBI WGS metagenome assembly JAEEGL01 (sample SAMN16246548, study PRJNA631951) | gut metagenome | biome: gut microbiome; feature: rumen; material: fiber-attached | host: Bos | place: Iran: Karaj | collected 2018-10 | reverse complement strand
GTGGCGGTACTCTCGATACCACTATCATGAAGCTCAAAGTTAAAAATGAAGATGATATTTTCAAGCCTCATGAGGCTATCGCAAAAGACCGTCTCACCGTAGGCGGCGAGCTCTTCACAGAAGAGCTTTTCAAACATGGATTCCTCAATAAATACGGCATTGAGAAGTTCTTAAAAGACTTCCATATCAAAGAGAAACTTGACCGCAATGAGCTGTGGGATTACCTTCTTGAGAACAAGATGGGTATCATGTTCATTCAGGAGATGGATTGGGTTAAGAGAATGCTTTCAAAGAGGACCAATGAGATCCTTTCATTCATCAAGACCGATTCGGACGGAACACAGTATATCATTGAGCAGGAACTTACCGCTCAGGATTTCGAAGATTCCATCGACCATCATTTCCATGACATCAGCGAGAGCATCAAGGCTTGTCTTGACCTCGCAAAGAAAAAGGGCGGCGTAGAGAAGAAAGATATAGATGTAGTGCTTCTTGCAGGCGGTTCGTCTACAATTCCCTGCATCGTAAAACTTGTAAAGGAAGTGTTCGGAAACGAGCGCGTTATCGAGCCCAAGAAAAACCAGCAGCTCACCAGTATCGTTAAAGGTCTTGCTATCGCAGGACTTCGTGAAGGCGACAGCAGACTTCTTGAAGATATCGTTGAGTCCAACTACGGTATCTATGACAGCCTTAACGAAAATGTTGCTGTTATCATCCCGAGAGGAACAAAGGTATCCGATACCGAATTTGACAAAGAATCTCTTATCGGCGGAGCGTACGACGAGTTCGTGGCTATCAACGACAAGGTGCCGCTCATCAGAATTTTCCAGAACGGCGATGAACTCGGTTACTTCACATTGCCTGAGTACGGCAGCGGTAATTACAGAGTTTACTTTAAGGTAGATGAGGATAAGGGATGGCTGTCTGTTTATATCTACGACCTTGCAGCAAACAAGTGGCTTGAGGGCGATAAAGACTTTGACGGCAATAACTGCGTATTCTTCATGGATTCACTTATCGCAAACTGATCATGCTGAGAATAAAAAATATTGCCTTTGGCAAGGACAGACCGGTCGTTTGCGTCCCTCTGACAGAGACGGACAAAGACAGATTGTTATCTTTTGCACGAGAGTGCATAGGTAATTCCGTCAGGATGCTGGAGTGGCGCATAGACCTTTTCCTTGAAAAAAATGACGTATCCGTTCTGTTGGATACATTGAAAAGTCTCCGCAAAGAAGCTCTCGACGCGGTGCTTTTGGTGACATACCGGACCCTGCCGCAGGGAGGCAAAGGAAGTTTGAGCGATGCGGAGTTGAAAGTGCTTTTGGCCGATATCGCATCGGATGAGAACAGGCCGGATCTTATAGATATCGAAGGGCTGTGCCTTGAAGATTCGGGCACATTCATCAGAGGCCTTAAAGAGCACGGTGTAAAGATAATCGCCAGTCATCACGAGTTTAAGATAACTCCGTCTTATGACGAGATGAGGCAGATACTGGATATGCTGTCGGGACTCGGCGCGGATATAGTGAAACTCGCAGTGATGCCTGAAAACACAGCAGATGTCTTAAGACTTATGAGTGTCACGAACGATTTCCATGAGGCACATCCGGATATACCGGTTGTTTCAATGTCCATGGGAAGTGTCGGCATGATATCGCGTATTTCCGGAGAGATGAGCGGAAGCTGCATAACATTCGGAGCCGGCGAGAGTGCATCGGCACCGGGACAGATCCCGTATGCGGATCTCGAGCGGATACTCAAGGTGATACATAAAAACACTGCCCAGGACAAAAATATTTATCTTGTGGGATTTATGGGAGCCGGCAAGACCACCATATCCATGGCTCTGCAGGAGCTGACGGGCCGCACGGTGGTTGATACTGATGCCCTGATAGTAAAACGCGAGGGCATGAGCATCCCGAAAATATTTGCCGAGAAGGGCGAGAGCTATTTCAGGCGCATAGAGACGGAAATATTGGAAGAGCTCTCGTTGGAGAGCAAGCTGATCGTTTCCTGCGGCGGCGGTGCGGTTCTCTCGGAAAAAAACAGAAAACTGATGCGCAAGGGCGGGAAGGTTGCATTGATAACCGCATCTCCGGAGGTGATACTTGAGCGCGTCAAAAATGATAATAACAGGCCTCTTTTGGAGGGACGCAAGACCGTGGAAGGCATAACCGCTCTTTTGGAGGAACGGCGTCCAAACTACGAGAAGGCCAAGGATTTTGAGATAATATCAGACGGCAGGATGATCTCGGATATAGCAAAAGAGATCCTGTCAAAATTATGACGGAGTAGACATGAATTACGGCTCGATCAAAAAAACTGATATCGCAAACGGCATAGGCGTGAGGGTTTCCCTGTTTGTATCGGGGTGTACCCATCATTGCAAAGAATGCTTTAACCCTCAGACATGGGATTTCAATTACGGTGATCCGTACACGGAAGACACCATGAAGGAGATCATGGAGGCTCTTGCTCCGGAATTCATAACAGGTCTTTCTCTTTTGGGAGGAGAACCAATGGAACCGGACAATCAAAGAGCGTTGCTGCCGCTGTTGCGCGCGGTTCACAGCACTTATCCGCAAAAAGATATCTGGATCTATTCAGGATATACGTTTGATGTGGATCTCGTGGAAGGCGGAAAAGCATACTGCGAAGCTACAGATGAGATATTGTCCGTGACTGACATCATGGTGGATGGCGAGTTTATGATAGAGAAAAAGAATATCTCGCTTCGATTCAGAGGTTCCGAGAACCAGAGGATCATCCGTGCAAAGGACAGCAAGAAAGCCGGAGTAGTGATATTGGCTGATGAGTTTATGTAACAGTCTTTTACTTTGGATAGTAAGGATTTTACAAAATAATTAAAAAAATTAAGCAAGTTTTTGTTTACAAATCACAAAAATCCGCATATAATAAATAAGGTTTTTGTGTTAGTAAAGGGAGGTAAAAATGGCTGATAAAGAATATGAAAGACTGATTGACAAGATCAAGGGACAGCAGGACGAGTACGACGAGGCCAAAAAACTTGAGCAGGAGTGTATCGAAAGGCAGAAAGCCGCAGTAAAGGCTACGGAAAGGCTTTTGGAGGATCTTCGAAAAGAAAAGACCGACGTTGACTCATCTATAGCCGGTGCCGACAAAGATGTTGAGTCTGCGAAAGCAGCGGTTAGCGGCAGTGTTTCATACAAGCTGGCCAAGGCCATTGATGAGGGCGGCGCAGATGCGGTTTCCGAGATCATAGCCGATTACTATGTTCCTAAGGTTGAAAAAGGTAAGGATGCGAGACTTGAGCGCGTAAAACAGAAGGGTGATGAGTACCCGGATTACGACAAACTCACATATACCGATGCTTCCGGCAACAAGGTTACCAAGAATGTTGGAGCCAGAATGGATGCTGACGGACATGTCCTTGCTATCTATGAGCTTACCAAGAACATACAGACGGTCATCGATCGTCCGGAGCAGTATACATATACCGATGCTTCAGGTACAAGCCGCGTCATAGCACCGGATGAACTCAGAGAGTTCACCGAGTCGTTCAGGAGAGAGACACAGATCTCCACAGGTCAGGATGTGTTAAAGCTTGGCGACGAGAGAAAACGTATGTGTATCAAGCTTTCCGAGCCCGAGGTTATCAATCACCTGAATGCTGATCAGGTACTTTTGGAGGATTCGGTTACAAAATCATACCATTTCAATGATTCGACCCGTGAGCTTGTTTATAAGGTTGTTGGTACAGTAGAGCGTACTTATGAAGTTATCGAGCAGGTTGAAGATCATGACGACCGTATGATCTCTCTTTCAAAGGATACCAGCATTTATTCATCTTCCGATGAGGAAAAGGCTAAGGAGAGAGCGTTTGTTGCAGCAAAACAGGCCCTTAAGAAAGTTGAAGAGGACTTAAAGGCAGAGGCTGAGGCAAACCCGGGTATTACAATATCTCCGCTCCGTTATAATCCTGATACCGACATAAAGATCATGAAGGCACAGGAAAATACCATAGCTTATACTGCAAAGGCAAGTTACGCTATAACATATACATCTGATTTCTCACTGTACTCACACGGCAAGAGCTTTAAGACCGATAATGAGGAGCAGGCAAAGCAGGCATATATCGATGAGATAATCGGTGAGGCACAGAAGGACATTAAGGCTAAGCACTTTATCTATCAGGGATATGATGCAGGCCGTCTGGTTGTCTCTTCCGAAAAGGATTCAAGCGGCAGGATCATAGGCGTTAAGGTTCAGGGACCGATGATGATCTCTTACTACAAAGAGACTATGGATTTCGTTACACCCGAAGGTGTGACATACGGCTCTATGGAAGAGGCAGGATCTGAACTCTTAAAGATAGCGAACGGAAAGATCGCATCTTCAAACGATGATGGTTCCGCTGCAGAGAATAAGCTGAACGAGCGTTACGACGGTAAGGCTTATGACAATACAAAGGCAAGCGCAAATCTCGTAGAGGGTTCTTACAGCGAGGATCAGGTCAACATCTACAATTACACATTCGGTTATGATGTTGGATATTCTATCATCACAGTACGTGACGTTCCGACACAGAAGACCGAAACGACAGAGAATGTTCTTGCGGAAGAGACCATCTGGCACAATGCTTCCATCGTTACATACGAAGAGGAATTAAGCCACGAGGAAGAGATCTATACAGCAGAGCCGGATCCGTCCATGAGACTGTTGGATGTTGAGACAGACACCGATCTCGAAGCGTTCCTTGAGGAGGGCAAGAAACTTCACAGCCAGTACAAGAACGCTGTTGAAGAGAAAGAGAAATACAGGGCTATCTCGGCAGAGATCGCTAAGGTTATAGATGACGCAAGAGGCTTTATCGATTCTACCAAGAGAGTGGAGACTACTTCAGCAGGCATCGGCGGCGTTACGGTTTCTGCAACTATCGCTCAGACAAATGCAGCAGCAGCGGCAGCACAGGCAGCAGCAGCCGAGACAAAGGCTCAGGCAGCAACAGCTCCTTCAAATGCGGCTCAGAATCAGGCTGCACAGCCATCTCCCGCACCGCAGAAACAGTCTTCAGGCAAGAGCCCCGCAACTTCGATACCGATCGGCGGAGGCCATGGAGGCGCAAGTGCTCCTGCAGAAAAGAAGACAGAAGAGAGAAAAGAGGGAGGACAGCAGCTTACCGGTCTTGCAGCGCGTAGTAAGGCTGCACAGTCATCTGTACTGTTTGATGCAGATTACGGCAAGCAGGAACCCAAGGGCAAGACACCCTGGTGGAAGAAAAACCAGCACTAAAACAAAAACACAGCATAGTGTGCAAATATCTTATGCGCCTGAGTCATCAGGCGCATGGTTTTATTTAAAAGAGTTATTTTGGAGCGATATTATGCGCGTTTTTCATGCACTATATTGATTGAAAATACTTATAAGTTAATGCTATTATATAGTGTCAGCGTTTTATGCTTACAAAATCGGATTTAAACAAAAAAACAAAGGATAGGGAAAAACAATGTTAAAAGTAGTCAAATTCGGCGGAAGTTCTCTCGCCAGCGCAGAACAGTTCTTAAAAGCAGGTGAGATCATCAGATCTGACAGTTCAAGACGTTTTGTTGTACCGTCTGCTCCGGGTAAGAGGGATGCAAAGGACACAAAGGTTACCGACATGCTGTACAAATGCTATGCGGCAGCTGAAAAGGATCAGGATTTCTCGACAAAACTTTCAAAGATACATGCAAGATACGACCAGATTATAAAAGGACTGAAATTAAAGCTTGACCTTGAGGATGAGTTTAAGACAATAGAGGCTAACTTCAAGGCTAAGGCAGGCTCGCAGTATGCAGCCAGCCGCGGAGAGTACTTAAACGGTATCATCATGGCGAAGTTCTTAGGCTATGAGTTTATCGATGCTGCCGATGTTATAAGATTTGACGACAACGGCAATTTCTTAGCTGACGAGACTGACAACATCATGAAAAAGAGGCTTAAGGATGTTAAGCAGGCCGTTATCCCGGGATTTTACGGTGCTACGAAAAAGGGTGAGGTAAAGACCTTCTCAAGAGGCGGTTCCGATATCACGGGCTCTATCGTTGCAAAAGCGATCCGCGCTACTATATATGAGAACTGGACAGATGTTTCGGGTGTTCTGGTGGCTGACCCGCGTATCATCAAAGATCCCGCAGTCATCCATACAGTAACTTACAGAGAACTCAGAGAGCTTTCTTACATGGGTGCTTCCGTGCTGCATGAGGACGCTATCTTCCCGGTAAGAAAAGCGGGTATCCCGATAAATATTAAAAACACCAATGCTCCGGAAGATCCGGGTACCATGATCGTAGAGAGCACATGTCATAAGCCGGAGTACACAATAACCGGTATTGCCGGAAAGAAAGGCTTTGTGGCTGTTAATGTCGAAAAAGACATGATGAACGCCGAGGTTGGCTTCTGCCGCAAGGTACTCTCTGCATTTGAAGATAACGAGATCTCCATCGAGCACATGCCTTCAGGTATCGATACCATGACGGTGTTTGTTCATCAGGAAGATTTCGAGGGCAAGGAGCAGCAGGTTCTGGCAGCTATTCATAAGTCTGTGGATCCGGATTCTATCGATATGGCAGCCGATCTTGCGCTTATCGCAGTTGTGGGACGCGGTATGAGAGCAACAAGAGGAACAGCGGGCCGTATCTTCTCAGCACTCGCACATGTCGGCGTTAATGTGCGCATGATCGATCAGGGTTCTTCGGAGCTTAACATCATTATCGGCGTTTCAAACGCAGACTTTGAAAAAGCAATTCAGGCTATTTACGATATTTTTGTAGTTACCCAGATCTGATTTTTTCATATTGAAAACATCGGGACGGGTTTGATATGACACGGAGTTTTATGGAGGTTCATCATGAGCAGACCGATAGTGGCTATAGTAGGTCGGCCCAACGTAGGCAAGTCAACTTTATTTAATGTTATAGCGGGATCCAGGATCTCTATAGTAAAAGACACCCCGGGTGTTACCAGAGACCGTATCTATGCGGATGTGGAATGGCTTGATATGAGCTTTACCATGATCGACACCGGCGGAATCGAGCCGGACAGTTCCGATGTCATACTTTCGCAGATGCGCGAACAGGCCGAGATCGCTATTGAGACGGCGGATGTCATTGTATTTATAACGGATGTCAGGAACGGACTGCAGGATTCTGACTTCCGTGTTGCGGATATTTTGAGACGCAGCCACAAACCTGTGGTTTTGTGTGTAAACAAGGTGGATTCATTTGAAAATCAGATGGCCGAGGTCTATGAGTTTTATAATCTCGGTATCGGCGACCCGATCCCCGTGTCGGCTGCAAACCGTCTCGGTATAGGTGATCTTTTGGATGAGGTCACAAAACACTTCCCGAAGGAAGCAAAAGAAGTCGAGGAGGATACCAGACCGAAGATCGCCATCGTCGGAAAACCGAACGTCGGTAAATCTTCGCTTGTCAACCGTCTTACGGGCAAAAACCGTGTGATCGTTTCGGATATCGCCGGAACCACCAGGGATGCCATAGATACGCCTGTTAAGTTCTCCGGAAAAGAGTATGTTTTCATAGATACAGCGGGCATACGCCGTAAAAACAAGATAAAAGAAGAGATCGAGCGATTCTCCATAATCAGGGCAGTTTCTGCAGTGGAGCGCGCGGATGTTGTCATCGTCATGATAGATGCAACCGAGGGCGTTACCGAGCAGGACGCCCATATCGCAGGTATTGCGCACGAACGCGGAAAGGGCATCATCATCGCTGTGAACAAGTGGGATGCCATCGAAAAAGATGACAAGACGATCTACAGACATACCGAAAAGATCCGTCAGATATTGAGTTTCATGAGTTATGCCACCATAGTCTTTATCTCCGCAAAGAGCGGACAGAGAGTCAATCAGATCTTTGAGATCATAGATTCCGTCATCGAAAACAACTCGATGCGCGTGGCTACGGGAGTCTTAAATGAGATCGTGACGGAGGCCTGCGCAATGCAGCAGCCGCCTACCGATAAAGGCAAGCGCTTAAAGATCTTCTACGTGACCCAGATCTCGGTGAAACCGCCGACCTTTGTTATATTTGTAAATGACAAGGAATTGGCTCATTTTTCGTATATCAGATACCTGGAAAACCGTATCAGAGATACTTTTGGATTCACGGGAACGGCTCTCAAGTTCATAGTTCGTGAAAGAAAGGAAAAGGATCAGTGATGGAGATTGCAGCGAGAGTTCTCTCTCTGTTGATCGGCTATATTTGCGGTCATTTTATAACGGGATATTTTCTTGCAAAAAGAGAACATATCGACTTAAAGCATGAGGGCAGCGGAAACGTTGGCTCCACCAATACCATGAGGACCATGGGTGTCAGAAAAGGTTTGCTGGCTTTCGCGGGTGATATGGGAAAGGTTTTTGTCGCAGGGCTTTTAAGCTGGCTTATTTTCCGGGGATTTTTTGACGGCAGTGCCAAGATACTTCTGTTTTACGCAGGCATGGGAGCCATACTCGGACATGTTTATCCGGTGTACTTAAAGGGCGGCGGCGGAAAAGGCGTGGCCTGCACCGCAGCAATGGTCATCATGAGCTGTTCGATTGCCGCACCGTTGAGTTTTCTGGTGTTTGTGGCTATCGTGCTGATAACAAGGTATGTTTCTTTGGGTTCGATCATAGCGGAACTTACATATCTCGCGCAGCTGTTTATCTTGGGACAGATGGGGTACCTGCCAATGGAAGGCACCGTTCTCATCGAAGCGTATGTGATATCGGTGCTTGCGGTTGCGTTAAGTATTTACAAGCACAGCAGTAACATTAACCGCTTGATCCATCACGAGGAAAAGAAATTCGCGATCAAGAAAAAAACAGTCACGGAAGGACAGGACAATTAAGATGAAAGTTCAGATAAAAAAACTCAGCCCCGATGCAGTGATACCCTACAGAGGCAGTGAGCAGGCAGCGGGCTATGACGTATATGCGGTCAATACGGAAGATTTTGTTGTAAAAAAGGGTGAGACTTTGATGGTTAAGACCGGGCTTGCTTTTGTGATACCCGACGGATATTTCGGTGGTATCTTTGCCAGGAGTGGACTCGCTTCGAAGCAGGGCATAAGACCGGCAAACTGCGTTGGAGTCATCGATTCGGACTACAGAGGCGAGCTCATGGTACCGCTTCACAACGACACCGATACAGATCAGGTTTTGAAGGCTCATGAGCGCATAGCTCAACTTGTGATTCTGCCGTATCTTGCTGTGGAATTTGAGGAAACCGATACGCTTTCCGATACCGCAAGAGGTGTGAGCGGCTTCGGCTCTACAGGAAAGCAGTAAAGATAAGACAAATGACGTAACGGTACTGTGTTTTCGAAAGGATCTCTTCTATGAAAAAACATATCATAAAAGATATTAAACCCGGTTCGATAGCACAGGAACTGGAGATAGAACCGGGGGATGCACTTCTCGCTATCAACGATGAAGAACTGAGTGATATCTTCGATTACCAGTTTATGACGGAGGAGGAGTACCTGACACTTCTCATTGAAAAGCCGGATGGTGAGCAATGGGAACTTGAGATAGAAAAAGATATGGATGAGGACATAGGTCTCGTTTTTGAACAGGGACTTATGGATGATTACAGATCATGCTGTAACAAATGTATCTTTTGTTTTATAGATCAGATGCCGCCCGGAATGCGTGAAACCCTGTATTTTAAGGATGACGATTCAAGACTCTCTTTTTTGCAGGGCAATTACATCACTCTGACCAATATGAAGGACGCAGATATTGACAGGATCATCAGATTTAATCTCGCGCCCATCAATATTTCCATACACACCATGAATCCCGAGCTTCGCTGTAAGATGCTGCACAACCGCTTTGCGGGTGAGGCGCTCAAAAAAATAGACAGGCTTTATGAGGCGGGGATCCCCATGAATGGACAGATCGTGCTGTGCAAGGGCGTCAACGACGGCGATGAACTGGATTTTTCCATCAGAAAGATGATGGAATATCAGCCAATGCTGCAGAGTGTTTCGGTTGTGCCGGTGGGGCTTACCAAATACAGAGAAAACCTTTATCCGCTGGAATCCTTTGAGAAAGAGGATGCGGAAAAAGTTATAGATATGATAGAACACTATCAGAAAATATCATTTGAGAAGTATGAAAATCATTTTATCCATGCTTCGGATGAGTGGTATCTTTTGGCCGGCAGGGAGCTGCCGGAGGAGGACAGCTACGACGGATACATCCAGCTTGAGAACGGCGTGGGCATGATAAGACTCATGGACACGGAGTTTAAGGAGGCGCTTGATGAAGCGGAACCCTCTGGCATGAAGACCACGGTCACGGCTGTTACGGGAAAACTGGCGGAGCCTTTTATCGGAAGTCTGGCTGAGCGTGTGAGGGAGAAGTTCCCAAATGTCTGCGTAAATGTCATCGGCATCAGGAATGATTTCTTTGGAGAGAAGATCACTGTTGCGGGACTTTTGACAGGACAGGATATATATGCGCAGTTAAAAGACAGGGAACTGGGAGATGCGCTTATATTGCCGACTGTTGTACTGAGGTCCGGAGAGGATGTTTTTCTGGATGACATGACGGTTTCGGAATTGGCGGAAAAGCTTTCCGTTCCGATACGCATTACGGACTGCAGCGGCGGATCTTTTCTGGATACGGTGCTTGGAAGGTGATGCGAAAAGCTGTTTTTGAAACGGAAGCAACACTGAATATTTTTACGAGGTTGTAGTATGAGGATGAGCAAAAAACTATCAGGAAAACATATTAAAAGGTTTAAGGCTTTTGTTCTGACACTGGTGCTTTGTCTGACCGGCGTTTTTGCGGGACCGGCGGTTACCGCCAAAGCCTATTCCGGTAACGGATATGTGGATGATCCGTATATCATAAGCTATGGCGTGTTATCCGACACAAAGGTTGAGACCAACAGCATGTTGTACGTTTATCCGTCGATTTCGGAGGAGTATTACGACAATAACCTCGGTGAGACGGGATATGATCCCTATATCGAGGAGATAACGGTTTCAGATCCCGAAATGCTGTCTGTTTCATACGGTAATTTCTACAATCTTTTTACTGAGGGTTACGATTACATAACGCTGTATTCGAACAGCCGCACGGGACAGGTAAAACTTTCCGTGCTGTATTCTTACTATTTTGACTCTTACGGTCCCATATATTACAGGACGGATTGCTACATTGATGTTTATGACAATTCGTCAGGCAGCACGGATCCGTATGATCCCTATGATCCTTACGATCCATACGACCCGTACTATCCGGGCGGAGGCTACAACGACAATTACTATTCTTCGAATGTTATCGAAAACGTGGTGGTTGCTACAGAGAAGAGTGTTACCATAGATCTTCACGGGGAGATAGATGGTACCCCGGCGATCGAGTATTCCATGGGGGATGAACTCGTTGCGCAGATTGCAGACATCAGTTCGGACGGACTTAAGTTTTCCGTATACGGTGTAGCGAGCGGCCAGACATCGCTTACAGTGAAATACACTTATGACCACGGCAGTTACAAGGATATATACACATGCTACACTTATGTATATGTGACAAATCCGGGACTCAGCGAAAAGACCGCAAACATCAATATTTACGGCAACGATCCATACGGAGACGGAGCCAGCGCTTATTATTCCGACACGGGAGTTCTGATCACCGGTCTTTCCGATTACAGCATCATAGATTACAAGTGCGGAAACAAAAAGATAGAGCTTTCTTTTTACAAAGATTATACTGAGGAACGCGAGGATGGCAGTGCCTACAGGATCCATCTGTGTTACACCGGCAAAAAGAAAGGTACATATACCGTAAAACTCTTTGTAGACGGCAAGATGATAAAGCTTAAGATCAAGTTTTACGAGATGTATCTGCAGTACAACTCAAAGAGCTTTCATCTGGGTACGAGCGGCAGCGACCCCAATAAAAAATGGGATCCGTACCTGACAAACCTGATACTGGCAAAGGGCGACAGCACACAGCTCAAAGTGGTTGGCAAACCTTCCGGAACGAAGATTAAATGGCTCACATCCGATAAAAAGATCGCCACCGTTTCAAAGACCGGAAAAGTAAAAGCAGTGGGTTACGGCGACGCAACCATTACGGCGCAGGTAGGCAATGAGAGCCTTACCTATATGATGTCCGTTACAACCAAGACCTGTGCGGAAACCCTGTATTATGCCGCAAAACATTTCGGTGACACATATTCTCAGGAAAAGCGCATGAGTGAGGGTTACTACGACTGCAGTTCCTATGTTTACCGTTCTTACAAGTCGGCAGGCAAGACTATCGGCGGCAATTCAAACTGGGCGCCGACTGCGGCGGATCTTTGCAAGTGGTGTGCCGAAAACAACTATGTTTTGGATGTGGAAGATTACACTGATCTGAGAGCCGGTGATCTCGCTTTCGAGACAGGAGCTGACAACGGCAGGTATCTCGGAATTTATCACGTCGACCTTTACGCCGGACACGGATGGTTTGTGACCGTTAAGGGTGCAAAATTCTATGAGTACGAGCCTGTTTTTGCGAGACCTTATGATTGAAGATTAAATGATCGGGGAGTAACTTTGTCTGATTTATCCGGAAGAAAGATTGCTGTTACTATTCACAGCCACTATACATACATTCATAGGCCTGTCTTTGCATAGGCATTCTGCTCAGCAAGCTGGCAGAACTGCCTTTGCAAAGCCCTACCGTCGCTATCGCGACTGCCTATTTCATGTATGTACAGTGACTG
>JAEEGL016700636.1_pt1 | contig 12749 bp, 10 predicted proteins | sample 9134231 | NCBI WGS metagenome assembly JAEEGL01 (sample SAMN16246548, study PRJNA631951) | gut metagenome | biome: gut microbiome; feature: rumen; material: fiber-attached | host: Bos | place: Iran: Karaj | collected 2018-10 | reverse complement strand
ATAGCCCTTTTCGCGGTACAGGCCGCGAAGCGATAGCAGCACGCGTTCTTCTCCGGTCAGCAAATTCTCTTCAATCAGGCTCACTTTTCCTCAGGCCCCTCTTCCCTTTTTCTCTCTGTCTCCTCCATATGGTTCAGCGCAAGCCTATACCCACCGCTGCCATAATTCAGGCAGCGATTGACACGGCTGATGGTAGCCGATGAGATCGTTGTCGCCGCTGATATTTCCTGATAGGTTTTTCCTTTGTTCAGCAGGTTGGCAACCTCCAGGCGCAGCGACATATCCTTCAGTTCCTTTACAGTGCACAAATCCTCAAATACAGCGTAGCACTCCTCCACGCTGTCAAGAGACAGCAGCATTCTGAACAACTGGTCTGTTTCCGACGAATGAAAACCGTTCATCTCCCGATCCCTCCTGCATAATACTTTTGCATGATAGCACATTATCATATTAAAGTAAAGAGCATAGTGCAGTACTTCTGCTTTTTCTGTTGCATTTTATGTTCTGAAATGCTATCATCACATGAGCGAATCTTTCATGCAGGCTTTTTCCTGCATGATGCAGCATACAGCGGAAAGGAAGTTGACCCACATGCAACACCGCACCCATACCTGCGATGAACTGCGCCTTGAGGACGCAGGGAAAACCGTACAGCTCTGCGGCTGGATGGAAAACGTGCGCGAGGTTTCTGCCAATCTGGCCTTTGTGATCCTGAGGGATTTTTACGGCTCAACACAGATTGTGGCGGAAACCGAGGAGATGATCTCTCTTGTGCGCGGCCTGAACAAGGAAAGCACCATCTGCGTGACCGGCACGGTGCGCGAGCGCACCAGCAAGAACCCCAAGCTCCCCACAGGTGATATCGAGGTAGTGCCTTCTTCCATCGAGGTGCTGGGCCGCTGCCGCTATAATGAGCTCCCCTTCCAGATCAGCCGGAGCCGTGAGGCGGATGAGAGCGCCCGCCTGAAATACCGCTATCTCGACCTGCGCAATCCGGAGGTCAAGCGGAATATCGTGATGCGCAGCAATGTAGTCGCGGCGCTGCGCGCAGCGATGATCGAGCACGGCTTTCTAGAAATCACCACACCCATCCTCACCGCCTCCTCCCCTGAGGGCGCGCGTGATTACCTGGTACCCGCGCGCAAGCACCCCGGCAAGTTCTATGCGCTGCCGCAGGCGCCCCAGCAATTCAAGCAGCTTCTGATGGCCAGCGGCTTTGACCGTTACTTCCAGATCGCGCCGTGCTTCCGCGATGAAGATGCCCGAGGCGACAGGTCACCGGGTGAATTCTATCAGCTGGACATGGAAATGGCCTTTGCCTCTCAGGAGGATGTTTTCGCAGTGCTGGAGGATGTACTTCCGCCCATTTTTGCGAAATACGGCAAGTATTCTATCGCTTCATCCGCTCCGTTCCGCCGCATCGGCTATGTGGAGGCCATGGAGACCTACGGTACCGATAAGCCGGATCTCCGCATCGATCTGACCGCGCGGGACGTGACCGATCTGATGGCGGATATCGGCTTTGGCCCCTTTGAGGGTAATACCGTCAAGGCAACCGTTGTCTCTGATATGACCGCCACGCGCAAGCAGATCGACAAGCTCTGCAGCGATGTGGAAGTGATCAGCGGGAGCAAGCCCTACTGGTTCAGGCTGGATGAAAAGGGTGAGATCGCAGGTGGCATCGCCAAATTCCTCCAAGGCAAAAAGGACGAGGTGGTTTCTGCGCTTTCACTGAAGCCCGGCTGCTTTGTCGGGCTTTCCGCCGGCAAAAAGGGAGCCGCGCAGAAAACAATGGGTGTTCTGATCAAGCAGCTGGGCCTGCTCTGTCCCAACCATATGGACACAGAGCGCTACGAATTCTGCTGGATCGTCGACTTCCCCATGTACGAAATCGGCGAGGAGAGCGGTGAGCTGGAATTCTGCCATAACCCCTTCTCCATGCCCAACGGTGGCCTGCAGATCCTCAAGGACGCAGCAGACGGAAAAGTGGATCCTCTGACCATCAACGCCTTCCAGTATGACCTGGTCTGCAATGGTGTAGAGCTTTCCTCCGGTGCCGTCCGCAACCATGACCCGGAAATCATGATCGAGGCCTTCCAGCTGGTCCGCCTTGGCGAGGAGGATGTGAAGAGCAAGTTCCCCGCGATGTACAACGCCTTCTGCTATGGCGCGCCGCCGCATGCCGGTATTGCCCCCGGTGTGGATCGCATGGTGATGCTGCTCGCCGGTGAGGAATCGATACGTGAGGTCATCGCTTTCCCCATGAACAAGAACGCCCAGGATGTGATGATGGGCGCCCCGGGCACGGTGGAGCAGCGTCAGCTGGACGAACTGCACATTCGCGTTGTGGAAGACGAAAAAGAGTGATCCCTTTCCCGCTGCATGGCATATGCTGATGCCGTCAGATAATGCGTAAACGGGAGGAGTGGAAGCGCTGTGAGCATGGTTGTATTCGGATCCGCTTTTGTGGACATCAAGGGATACCCCCTGGCAAAATACATCCCTGCCGGAAGGAATGTGGGCCGTGTTGTACAGACGCACGGCGGCGTTGCGAGAAACGTGGCAGAGGACATCGGCCATGTTGGGCTGCGTCCCATCTTCGTCAGTGTACTGGATGAAACCGGCACCAGCGCTGATGTGCTAAGCCGCCTTCACCTCAGCGGCGTCAATACGGATTATATCGTCCGATCCGAAAACGGGCTTGGCACCTGGCTCGCCATTTTTGACAACACCGGTGATGTCATCGCCTCTATCTCGCACCGCCCAGATCTGAGCACACTGCACCAAGTTTTGGATCAGCATGGCACAGAACTGATTGCCAGCGCTGACAGCATTGTCGTGGAAATCGACATGGACGAAGACCTGATTGAGCGCATCATCTCTCTGGCGGAGGCCTGCGGAAAAGACGTATACGCCGTTGTTTCCAATATGTCCATCGCCCTGGAGCGCCGCGACCTGCTGCAGCGGACCGCCTGCGTTGTGTGCAACCTGCAGGAATCGGAGCTGCTGTTTTCAGAGGATTACATTCATCTGAGCACCACGCAGCTGATCGATCAGCTCTCACGCCGCCTTTGCCAGGCCGGCATACCTCGAATCGTGGTGACGATGGGCAGCGAGGGCGCTGTATACGCCACGCTGGACGGGAAGGAGCACGGCTTTGCCGCTCCCCAGCGTGTCGCCGTGGTGGATACGACAGGTGCGGGTGACGCCTTCTTCGCGGGTGTGTCCATTGGTCTGACCTATGGCAAAACACTTGCGCAGTCGTGTGATATTGGCACACGCCTCGCCTCATCTGTGATTGCGACCGGTGAGCCCGTGTGTCCGAGATTCCAGCCACAGGAATTGGGCATTAACTTAACTCAGTCTTCAAGTGAAGGCGAATAACCGCCTCGCTGCTGGCAGGATTTGTCAGTCCGATGTCGAATATAATGTTGGAAATAATAGGTCCCTATCAGCAGAGGGAGGACGCACCATGTTTGATACCGCCATCATAGGAACCGGTCCGGCCGGTCTGTCCGCGGCGCTGACGCTCAAAATGCGCGGTAAGGATCTGATTTGGTTCGGCTCGGATCAGTTCAGCGGGAAGGTTGAAAAGTCTGAGAAAATCGGTAACTATCCGGGTGTCGGAATGGTCACCGGTCAGGAGCTGAACGAGCGCTTCCGTCAGCAGGCCGCCGAGCTCGACCTGAAGGTCACTGACCGCATGGTCACCAACATCACCGATATGGGCAGCTACTTCATGCTGCTCGCAGATAACGAGGTGTATGAGGCAAGGAGCGTATTGCTGTCCACCGGCGTTGTCACTTCCAAAACCTTTCCCGGCGAAGAGGCGCTGCTCGGCCGCGGCGTCAGCTACTGTGCCACCTGCGACGGCATGTTCTACAAAGGCAAAACCATCGCGGTGTTCTGCGGTGCTGCTCGCTACGAGCACGAGGTGAACTACCTGGCAGATATGGCCTCAAATGTTTATCTGATGCCTGCCTACCGTCCCTGCGGCATCAGACGGGACAACGTGGAGCTGATTACCTCCCCCATCAAAGAGGTCATGGGTACAACCCGGGTCACCGCACTGCGCCTGGGCAGTGGAGAAGAGCTGCCGGTAGACGGCTTCTTCTGCCTGAGAGGCGCGATTGCCCCGGCCACGCTGCTCCCCGGTCTCAAGCTCAACGGGCCGCACATTGAGGTAGACAGACAGCAGGCTACCAATATTGCCGGCTGCTTTGCCGCGGGCGACTGCACAGGCACGCCCTACCAGATTGCAAAGGCCGTAGGAGAAGGTAATATCGCTGCCCACGCCATTCTCGACTATCTGGCCGAAACCCCTGACACCAAATAAGGAATGAAAAGAGCGGGCCTGCGCTGTTCATGCGCAGAAGCCCGCTCTTTTGTTTTATACAGGTAAAGGTGTTTTGAAAGCATCACCTGAGACCTGCCAGAAGCATTTCCAGGCAATCCTCCTGCACAGTCATGACGCGGCTCTTTCCTATGCGGTCCAGAATAACGATCCGTGAGCCGCTGCTCCCCTTCTTTTTATCCCGGCTCATTGCATGCAGCATTGAGGCACGGTCCAGTGCGGGAAGCGCTGTCGGGAGGCCGAGCCGATCCAGCAGCGCGGTCAGCCGCACCGATGTACCGGGCTCGGTCAGCCCCTGTTGTTCACTCCAGCGGGTGATGGCTGTCATTCCCGCCGCTACAGCCATGCCATGACTCAGTCCCTCGTAGTGCTGGCACACCTCAACCGCGTGTCCGAGGGTATGGCCAAAGTTCAGCAGCATGCGTTCCCCGTTATCATGTTCGTCCCTGGAAACGATTTCCGCCTTGCAGGCAACGCAGTGATGCAGTATGCCGATCATGTTCTCCATCACTGCTCTTCTTCCGCCGTCGGCTGTCTCCTCCAGCAGTGCAAAAAGTGCTTCATCAAGGATCGCGCCGTATTTGACGACCTCCCCAAGGCCGTCCAGCCAGTAGTGCTCCGGCAGCGTCTCAAGTGCCGCCGGATCGCACAGGACCAGTGACGGCTGATGGAACGCACCCGCGAGATTCTTCCCCTGCGGTAGGTCGATTGCTGTCTTTCCACCCACGGAGGAGTCTACCTGCGCCAGCAGGCTGGTGGGGATCTGAACATACCGCACACCACGCAGCCAGGTTGACGACGCAAAGCCACCGGTGTCTCCCACCACCCCGCCACCCAGCGCAATCACCGCATCAGAGCGGGTGATGCCGCTTTCCGACAGGAACGCATAAATACGGGCAACGCTGTCCAGGCACTTGGTTTTTTCTCCGTGCGGGAGCACCAGCGCCGATGTTCTGAAGCCGGCTGCTTCCAGGCTTCCCCTCACCGTGTTCAGATAAATCGGCGCGACATTGTCATCCGTAATGATCGCTGCGCGGCACGGGCTGATGGCCTCTGCCAGCAGGTCTCCGCTGTTTTGCATCAATCCCGCAGCAATCAGCACTTCATAGCTCTTTTCCTTCAGTGAAACGGGCACCCTGTCCATGCTCACACCTCCCGCCCCACGGCAGCGGCGATGACCCTGATGTCCGCCATTACCTCATCAAACTGTTCCGGTGTGATCGACTGCTGTCCGTCGCACAGCGCATGCTGCGGGTCGTTATGCACTTCGATCATCACACCGTCTGCACCCACTGCCACTGCGGCACGGGCCATTGGGCTGACCATCCAGCGTTTTCCTGTGCCGTGGCTCGGGTCTACGATCACCGGCAGATGGCTGAGGCGCTTCACCACCGGCACAGCGCCGATGTCCACCGTGTTCCTCGTATAGGTTTCAAAGGTGCGTATGCCCCGCTCGCAAAGGATCACCTGTTCATTTCCGCCGGAAAGGATGTATTCAGCGCTCATCAGCCACTCTTCAATCGTGGCAGAGAGGCCGCGCTTTAGCAGCACCGGTTTGTTGATCTTGCCGAGCTGGCGGAGAAGATCAAAGTTCTGCATGTTGCGGGCCCCGACCTGGATGCAGTCCACATCCTCCACAAAGCGGTCGATATCTGAGGGGCTCATCAGCTCCGTCACGATTGGCAGGCCGGTGGCCTCACGCGCCTCCTTCAGCAGCTCGAGTCCTTCATATTTCAGTCCCTGGAAGGCATAGGGTGAAGTGCGCGGCTTAAACGCGCCGCCGCGAAGAATCGCCGCGCCGCTCTGCTTGACCGCGCGGGCAACCGTCTTGATTTGCTCGCTACTTTCCACTGAGCACGGTCCGGCCATTACCGCCAGGCGACTGCCGCCTACCGCAGCGCCGCCAATGTTCACCACGGTATCCTGTGGGTGGAACATCCTGTTGGCCTTTTTATACGGTTCCGCCACATGCATGATCCGTTCAACACAGTGAAAGCTTTCAACGCGTGTTGCGTCCACATGGGTGGTGTCGCCAATGAGACCGAGAATGGTGATGTCCGTTCCGATGACGGGATTGACCGTGATGCCTCCCTGGCTGATCAGCACGTCAGTCAGCTGATCGATCTCCTTTTGTGTGGTTCCCTGGCGCAGAACAATAATCATTTTTTGCCTTCCTTTCGCATGCAAACAGGGCTCCGCGCGCGGAGCCCTGTCATTCTGCCTTCAGTTTTTACCAGTTTCCCTGGCTGGCAGCATGCTCACCTTCCGCGCCAAAACCCCAGCGACGTAAAGCTGGGGAAAATAAACGCAAAGGTGAAGATGCCGCTCATGCATGTTCCTCCCGGAAGATGATGTACAGCTTGAAATTATAAAAAAGGCCTTCAGCCCTGTCAAGAAAAAAACAAAATATGTACAATGAAATCGAAATGCTTTACCAATCACCAGTTTTCTTGACATTGTCCATTTTGGTGTTTATAATGTACAATAAGTATAGGTGTAGTGACTGAAAGAATAAGGAAGGAGGCGCGCCATGGCATCATTTCTGTTTACGGCGCTGGAGGTTTCTTCAGATGCTCTGGTTGTGGAGGGCTGGCATAAACCAGGTTCGCTGACGACTGCCAGTGGTGCGTGGATCAGCGCCGCCGGCAGCGCAGTGCTTTCCCCATCTGAGGATCAGCTGCAGCATCTCAACCCTCACGACCAGTATGTATGGTTCGCAGTGGAAGAAGGCACGCTCAGCCTAAGCTGGCAGGACAAGGAACTGAAGCTGACTGACAACGACACCTGTTTTCTCCCCGCCGGCGACATTGAAGCATACCTGACTCTGAAAGGTCCCTGCCGTGTACTATGGATGGCTTTTGAGGGCGCGCTTGCCCCGATGGTTGTCCGCAAAATGGGCGCTCTGCTGCATGTGCCCCTTCGCCAGGCAGCTCTCCCGAGCCAGATGTACCTGGCAAGGCAGATAGTGCAGGTGATTGTGCGGCACACTGGCAGCAGCAACGCTACCTATCAGCTGCAGCACCTGATGTATGGCATGCTCGCCAGCCATTGGGGGCAGCCTGTAGCGATGGACGCAATGCTTTCCCACGAAATCGCCAAGGTGGTTGACGCGCTTCGCGCCTGCCAGTACAAGGAGAATTTCTCGCTGCAGGAGATGGCCAACATCTCCCGTATGCCGATGGAAACCTTCCGGAAACGCTTTGTGAGCGAGGTCGGCATGCCGCCACTGAGCTACGTGCTTCATTGCAAAATGGAGCGCGCCAAGGAGCTTTTGCGTGAGCAGGATTCCACCGTGCGGCAGGTCGGTGCTGAGGTCGGCATGCAGGACCCATATCATTTTTCCAAGCAGTTTAAAAACATCGTAGGCATCAGTCCATCCTCTTTTATGAAGCAGGCTGCGAATCCCGAGGCTACTATCCGCAAGGAGAGAAAGCGCCGTACGCGCAGCGGCTACGCCCCTGTTGATGCAAAACCAGTGCCAGCCGGGGAAGAGCCCAAGCAGGGCGGAGAGTGAGACAGAGTAAGGAGCTTCAATGCTCCTTTTTCGTTTCATAACGAAAATGTATTTACCCCTTTTCCAATGTCCGGGAATTGTGTATAATGACAGTATGGAAAGAGGGTGTTGCACGGATGGGCAAGGAGCGCATCGGTATACTCGGCGGGACATTCAATCCGCTGCACGAGGGACATATTGCCATGGCCAGGGCAGCGCTTGAAAAATGCAGTTTGGAAAGGCTGCTCTTTTTGCCGGACAGTGTGCCCCCTCACAAGACGGGCATCGCGCCTGCGCTGGATCGCTGGCGAATGGTCGTAGCAGCCACCGCTTTCGAGCCCCGCTTCGAGCCCTGCCGCATGGAGCTTGAGCGCACCGGCACCACCTATACCTATGATACGCTGACCGCACTACGCGCTGCCTATCCAAAGGCTGAGCTTTGCTACCTGATCGGTACGGATACGCTCATGGAGCTTCATCACTGGTACCGCTGGCAGGAAGTGCTGAAGCTGTGCACCTTCCTTGTCTGCCCAAGAACCACTCAGTACAGCGTGGAGCAGCTGCTGGAGCAGCGACGTATGCTCATCTCCCTGGGTGCAAGTTTTCAGGATGTTGAAATGCCCGTGGTCAATGTCTCCTCCACCGAACTGCGGCAGGCCATTGCGGAGGACACACCGACCGATCTGCTATCCCCTGTGGAGCGGGAATATATCGGCCTGTGCGGGCTGTACGGTACGCAGACCAGAATACAGCGGCACGAGGAATGGCTTTCCCGGCTGTTCAGCGACCTGAATGCGAAGCGGTTTGCCCATACACTGGGTGTTGCCTATACAGCCAGGCAGCTGGCCATCTTGCATCATGTGGATCAGCAGAAAGCGGAGGTCGCGGCGCTTTTGCACGACTGTGCCAAATGCCTGCCGCTGAAGGAAATGCAGCGCATCGCCGAGGAGCACCAGCTGACAAGCGACGAGAGTCTGAAATCCTCCGGGGCGCTGCTGCACGCTTTGGTTGGCAGCCACATGGCGCAGGAGGTCTACGGCGTGACTGACAGGGATATTCTTCAGGCCATCGCCTGCCACACCACTGGCAAGGCGGGAATGTCGCCTCTGGACATGGTTGTCTATCTTGCAGACAAAATAGAACCCACTCGTACCGCCTACCCCCTTTTGCACAAGGTACGGATGATTGCGCCACTGTCGCTTGAAAAGGCCGTGTGCGCCACAATGAAGGGAAGCGCCAACCACGTCCGCGATACAGGGAAAAAGCCCCATCCGGATACGCTGGCTGCTATTGACTGGCTTGAAGAGCGAATCGCTCAATCATAATAAAAAGGAGGATCACCATGCAGGAAAAAGACGCAGCTTTGAAAATTGCCCATATTCTCTATGAAAAAAAGGCAAGAGATATCCGGGCGCTGGATGTGCGCCAGCTCACCGTCATCTGTGATTACATGGTCATCGCCTCCGGGCGCAACTCCAATCAGGTCCGTGCCATGGCTGATGAGGTAGAAGACCTGATGGCGCAGGAGGGGTTCACCCCCCGCCGCCTCGAGGGCGCCAATGAAGGCCGCTGGGTCGTGATGGATTACGGCACAGTGCTGGTCCATCTGTTCCATGAGGAGGAGAGAGACTATTATCACCTTGAGCGGCTTTGGGAGGACGGAACCAACCGCCTGGAGCTCGGTCTGGACCAGACCGATTTGGAAGAATGAACCGCCTGTCGGCGCTGAAGCGGCTGACAGTACTACGGGGGTGACAGCATGCCCAGAGCACACGCAGTGCGGGACGCTGACGGCAGGCTATTATTTCAGACAGAAGGATTTTACCTGGCGAAGGCCACTGTAGAGGCGAACTTTGAGAGCGGCTGCAAGCTGCTTGTGAGTGGTGAGGACGCGGCACGCGCTCAGCTTTTGTCTCTGCAGAAGGAGCTGGATGAAGCCCTTGCGGCCAATTCCGCCAAAGAAGTTTTTCTCAGCAATATGAGCCATGACATCCGCACGCCCATGAACGCCATTGTGGGCATGACAGTGCTGGCCAAAAAGCATATCGACGAAAAACCGCGCGTACAGGACGCGCTGAATAAGATTGAAACCGCTTCCAGCCATCTGCTGGGTCTGATTAACGACGTGCTTGACATGTCGCGCATTAACTCCGGCCGCATGCAGCTGAATTCGGAGCTGTTTTCACTCAGTGATCTGCTGCACGATCTGATGATCATTGTCCGCCCGCTGATGGAGGGAAAAGGCCATACCTGTCACCTGCGGTGCGAGCAAGTGGAGGCGGAAAGCTTCTATGGCGACGCGCTGCGCCTTCGGCAGATCTATGTCAACATCATCAGCAACGCCGTCAAGTACACTCCTGACGGCGGAATGATCGATCTTCTGTTCTCTCAGCGCATTGACGGAACGCTCTGCCATCTCACCTTCCAGTGCCGGGACAACGGCATTGGCATGAGCGAGGATTTTCTGCAGCGCATTTTTGAGCCCTTTGAGCGCGTGCACAACTCCACGGTGTCCCGTATTGAAGGGACAGGGCTTGGCATGAGCATTGTCAGGAAAATGGTCTCTGCCATGCAGGGCAAAATTGAGATTGAGAGCAAGGAAGGCAGCGGCACTTCGGTCACGATCACAATCCCTCTGCCATATGACAGCAAGCAGCCGGACGCGGCCCATCTCGTTGGCAAACGGATTCTGCTGGTCGAATCCGATCCCAGCCTGAAGGAGGATTATCAACGGTATCTTGCTCCGGAGGGGATCATTCTGCGCGTGGCAGACACGGCGGCAGAAGCAGTGGCAGCAACCACCGACAGCTCTGTGCGCGGCGAGCTGTTTGATCTGGTCATTCTCGGGCACACGCAGCGTGACACGCGCGGCGTGCTGGATCTCGCAGCCTATCTGCATCAGGCAGAGCCCAGCCTGCAGCTTGCGCTTGCCAGTGAGGATGATTGGGAAAAGCTTGAATACCCCGCCAACCGCAGCGGGATCAGTCATTTTATTCCTCTGCCTTTTTTCCGCAAAACCCTCGTAGAAACGATTGGCAGCATCTTCCAGGCACACAGCGAAGGTAACGGGGGTTCCGAGGAGATCCCGGATTTGAGCGGCAAGCGCATCCTGCTGGTAGAGGACAATCTGATCAACTGCGAAATTGCAAAAGAGATACTCCTGTCCACCGGCGCAGCAGTTGACTCCGCCGAAAATGGAAAGCAGGCGGTTGACCTGTTTGCAGGCAGCGCCGCAGGGACCTATCAGCTGATTCTGATGGATGTACAGATGCCTGTGATGAACGGCTATGAAGCCACAGCCGCCATCCGTTCCGGCAGCCACCCGGATGCTGCACGCATACCGATTTATGCGATGACCGCAAACACCTTTGCAGAGGATATTGCGCGCGCGCTGCAGTCCGGCATGAACGGCCATCTGGCCAAGCCGATCGATATTCAGGTCCTGATGCAGCTGCTCCGCAAAATCTGAGTGCAGCGACGCTTTCCGATGGATCCGAATCTAAAGCAGTCCTGAATGACCACCCATCACAAAACGAAAGGAAGTGCGGCATGCTGCCCTGGCAGAAAGAATATATCGGCAACGCGCGCGAAGCTGCCGCACTGTGGGACGAGTATACCGACGCCAATCAGCCCTTTGAGGTCTGGCAGCGCAGAAGGGCTGAGGCACTGGCGCGGATTGAAGAGCTGAAGGAAAAGAGCACAGCCATACTGAATGATTGCTTTTTTCCCGCCCTGGATACCCTGCACAGCGCCGGTGAGGACGAAATTGCCGCGCTGTGCGAAGTCGCCGATCAGTTGCTGGACTGGAAAACGAACCTGGATGTCGGCGTCTACATTGCCATACACGAGGCCTTGCTGAGGATGTACCGTGTGCGAAAGGACCGCACAGCCATCATCCGTGAGCTGTATAAGCTCGGCATGGGCCTGTACTATCGGCGTCGCATGCTGCTTGCGATCGAGGACAGACATACCGCCTCCTTCCATTTTCAGAACGAAATGGTCTTTACGGAAGCCGCGTCCTATTTCCGCTATTTTGATCAGTTTCAGGATGAGGAAACGCAGGGCTATATCATCCGGTCCATCGCGAACATCGCCCTGTGTGTCAGAGGTGCCAAGGCAAAAATCAACGCAAGTGCGAAGGTGCTGAAAATCATCCGCGACGAGCATTACCGCGCCCTTGCGCCGGGGCTTCCCTGGGACTGGTTTTTGCGCGGCACTCATCAGCAGATGAGTTCCAACCGCTTTTCACTCTCACGTGGCGATCTGACCGACGAGGAGCTGTCAGAGGTGCTGGACAGCTGCTATGAGGTTTTCAAGCCTGAAAAAGCGCACGAAAATCCCAGTGTACGCTGGCTGTGGCCCTACTATGAAATGGAGTACAACTGCGGTTACGCCACCCTGGAAGAGACGGTGCCGCGTCTGGAGCAGCTGATCAGCAGCACTCCCGTAGATCAGTATGATGACGCGGGGCTGTATGGAAATGTCCTGCTGCCCATCACTTACGGCAAGCTGCTGCGCCAGCGCCCCATGCTTCTGGAAAAGAAGGACCGGATTGTTTTTCTGGACAGGGCTTACAGGAAAATGGAGCGCTGCCTGCTCACCTTTCCCTCAGGCAAGTTCAACGATTTTCTGCTTTCAAGCATCTGTCAGCCCTTTGCGCAGTACAATGACATTGATGGTGTTCTCCCCTATCAGGAGATCATACTGCATGTGATGCAGCGCTATTCCGGCAGGCTGTACCGCAAGGGTAGGCGCATCGGCTGTATGATGAAGCTGCTGACAGAAGCGCTGCTGCACAACGATGCATCGTTTTTTGACGATATCCCCTTCGTTTCCGGGCTGAGCGGCCCGGACAAGGTAGCAGCGCTGCTCATTTACGCCTACGAGTGCGGTCCCCTGCTT
>JAEEGL015717467.1_pt1 | contig 12749 bp, 8 predicted proteins | sample 9134231 | NCBI WGS metagenome assembly JAEEGL01 (sample SAMN16246548, study PRJNA631951) | gut metagenome | biome: gut microbiome; feature: rumen; material: fiber-attached | host: Bos | place: Iran: Karaj | collected 2018-10 | reverse complement strand
CAATTCTAGCTTTATCTAAAACCTCAGTTATTTCATCTGGTTTTAGTCTTGATTTATTAAATACTACTTCTTCCATATTGTTCCTCCTACTTTAAGTATAACATATATATTAGATTAAGTTAAATCTTTCTTTGATTTTTTCTTTACCAATTAACTTTAATAATTCATATAAATCTGGTGTCATAGATCTAGTTGTTAAAGATACTCTTATAACAGTAGATACATCTGCTACATTACCTTTAAAGTTTTCTGGGTTTTCTTTATAATCTTTCATATTTGATGCATAACCTAGTTCATCACATAGACTTTGAATCTTATTAAACCAAGTTTCTTTATCATCATTTTCATCATAATATTTATCAATATATGTATTAATAATATTTCTTATTTCATCTTTATCAGTAATTGATTGATAATCATATCCATATTCATCTTTATATTTATTAAATAATTCATCATACATATACCAGATTTGTCCTTTAACATCAGAATATTTTTCATAGTCTTTTCTTGGTTTCTTTTGTTCTCTTTCAATATTAAATATTGCTTTAGAATAATCTGGATATTTTTCTAATATTTCTTTTAATTCTTCATCATATACTTTAGCATATTCTAAAGTTGCATCATATACTTCATCTTTAGTTAATCTACTAATATAATTCTTTGAAATATTTAATAACTTTGGTAAATCAAATAATGTACCTGATGATGAAGAACACTTTTTAAAATCAAATTTAAAATCTTCAATCTTACCATTAGGATTTTGATCTAACCAACCTTCAAAATTAGAATTAGTAATTGTAGCTAAGTATAAATTAACTGCTTCGATAGGAATACCTTGTTCAATATAATAAAGTAATTTAGCCTCAGGATCTTTTCTTTTACTAATCTTTCTAATTGTACCCTCATCATTTTTAGTAAGTGGTGCAATATGTGCATATCTTACTGGTTCAAAACCTAACATTTCAAACATTTGTAGATGTTTATTAGTAGATGAAACATATTCATCACCTCTAATAACTACATTAGTACGCATTAAATGATCATCAATTACATGTGCAAAATGGTATGTTGGAAGTCCATCACTCTTAATAATAACTTCGTCTATATCATTTTCAGGCATTTCAATAGTTCCTTTGATTAAATCAGTATACTTAACTTTATTAAAGAAACTTCCAGGTGACTTCATTCTTATAATATATTTTTCACCATTATTAATCTTATTTATAACTTCTTCTTTAGATAAATTTCTATCTTTAGCATATCTACCATATATACCAAGTCTTTCTTTATTAGCAGCTTGTTTTTCTCTTATTTCTTCAAGTTCTTCTTTAGAAAGAAATGAAGCATATGCTTTATCCTCTTCAATTAATTTTTTAGCAAATGCTTTATAAATATTCATTCTATCACTTTGCTTATAAGGACCATAATTACCTCTTTCTTCAGTTTCAGATATATAACCTTCAGTAAATTCAATTTTAAATGGTCTTAATGCATCTAGTATATTTTGAATACCATTCTCAACAGTTCTTTCTGTATCTGTATCTTCTATACGAATAAAGAAAACACCGTTAGTTTGATTAGAAAAAACTTTTGACATAAAACATTGAAAGAAGTTGCCCATATGAGGTAGTCCTGTTGGACTAGGTGCATATCTAGTTACTATTGCTCCTTCTGGTAAGTCTCTTTCAGGGTACATTGCTTCATACTCTTCCCAAGTATGTTTAACATTTGGTAATAGAAAATCTGCAAATTCTTTATTTGTCATTTTTATTCCTCCTTTAAAACGAAAAAAATACCTACGATGTAGGGACTATTAATAGCGGTACCACCCTACTTCATAGATATTTCTATGCTCTTTTTGATTGTAACGCTTATCAGCGAATAAACTCCAAAGTTTCTTCAAATAAATATCTTAGTTTATTTTCACCAACCATAAACTCTCTACATAAGTATTTATTTTACTCTTCTTCTTCCTCGTTTTTATACGTGTATTTTAACATAATAATTATAATTCTTCAATATCTTTAGACAAACTATTAAATAGTTCATCATCATAATATTTTCTATCAAATTTAATCCATCCTTCGGATGCTTTAGATATTTCTTTAATAGAACTTTTAATATCTTCAGGATAGTTTTTAATATCTTCTTTAGCATTATCTAAAGTAAATAGCTTATCTAATTCATATTTTTTAGCTTGAATATCTGACTCTAATTTAGATAATTTAAATACAAATTTAGATTCTTTACTATTCATTAAGGTATATTCATTATATATATCAAATAAATAATCACCATTAGATAAATTACTAAATATATCTTTTGTTATTTTATTATAGTCTTCTTTTGAATTTGGATTTAAAACAGAATATTCATAATTAGTATATGCTTTAGCTAATTCTTTAACTAATATCATAGTATATACTTTATTCATATCTAAATCTAACTTCTTTTCATTATTAATAGCCATAGCAAGTAACATAGTTCCACCAACATGGTCCATAACAGATTCTATATTTTCTATAGGTATCTTTACTTCCTCCCATCCTGTTCTAATAACATTTTTAAGATTACTTACTATTAAATAGAAATCTATAATTTTTCCATTCATATAAATCCCTCTTTTTGTTAGAGTATTATATCACATTTATTATTATTTATCGAATATAAATATATATTTATAGGTTTATCTTTAATTGTTGATATATATTCTTTATATTCTTTTAACTGTTTATTATAGTTTTCATCATCTATATTACTAAGTTTATAATCAATTATATCTATATGATCATCATATTCAATTAAAAGGTCTATTATACCGTGGATAACTTTATTATCTTTCTCATAAGAGAATTCTAATTCTTTATATACTGCACTCTCTTTCTTATATCCATATGTATTTAAGAAGTTTATTACGCGTTTATCCTGTGGATTATTAAAATCTTCATACTCAAATATCTTATGTATATATGTTCCATAGTCCATTACTTTTCTTTCTTCTTCAGTTATTAATTTAACTTCTTTAGAAGCTTTTTCTTTTTCAAGTAAAATAGATTTATCTTCTACTTCAGTAACTGTTATTACATCATTTACTTTTGGTAAATTAATCTTTTTACCTACTCTTATTTCATAATCTTTAGTTAGATTATACTTTTCTATATCTATATCTTTTATATAGTCTTTTAAACTAAAATAAACTGAAGATAAGATATCTTGAAATGATCTATAAGAAAATCTAATTTCATCTTTTACTATTCCATTATCATAAGTATCATAGTCATCACCATTCATATCACAAAGTAAAATCATTTTTTCTTTTGCCCTAGTTAAAGCAACATAGAATAGTCTTATTCTTTCTGATATTTCTTCTTTAATATAATTATCTTTAATTAATCTTTTTATGATAGTATCTTTTAATCCTTCATTAAATACTGGAGTATATATACCATAAATATCATCATATATTATTCTTTCTGATAGATCTCCTAGATTAAACTTAGAATATAATCCAGAATAATAACAAATATTATATTCAAGACCTTTAGATTTATGAATAGTCATTAGTTTAACAGAATTACTCTCTTCTTTCTTAGAACTTACTGTTATACTTATTTTTTCATTTAGTAAACTATCTAAATAATCATTAAAATATAATATATTATTATCTTTAATAGATTTAGAATAATTATAAATATATTCTAAAGTAGAAAGCATATTATCTATATTTCCTATTCTTTCTAGTTTATTAATAATATCAAATTTATTTATTATTAATTCTAATATTTCAGGTACAGATAAATAATTAATCTTATTAGATATTTCTTTTAAGGTAATAAATGAAATATCTTCTTTATAGGTTTCTTCTTTAATAAGATTAAATATCTTTTCATCAGAGTATTCATATAAGAAACTTCTTATTAAAGAAATATATGTATGTTTAAATGAATTATCATAGTTATTATTTTTAATATCTATAACTGATGAAATAATATTCTTAATTATTATAAATAATTCATCATCATTTATTTCATCATCTTTATATATATCTAGTGGTATATTTAAATAGTTAAATATCTTTTTATATGTATTAAAATTAGTTCCTCTATCCATTAAGATAACAAAGTCTTTATAAGTAGCATCTCTAAGTAAATTATTATCTTTATCATATATTTGATATTTAGATTCTATTTTTTCTTTTATATCTTTAGCTATAATAAATGCTTCATATTCTTCCTTTTTAAATCCAAGTATCGGATTAAAGTCATAATTGTATATTTCAAAATTATTATTTTGACTCTTAATTATATTTTCAGAATAAAGTGTATTTCCAAATGTTAATTGGTTTTCTAAATAATTAGTTCCACCAATAATGTTATCCATTATTAAATTAAATATAAGATTAATATTGGTTAAAGTTTCTTCTCTTGATCTAAAGTTTTTATTTAAATCTATTTTTATACCACCATTATTATCTTTATATTTATCATATTTATTTTTAAATATATTTGGATTAGCATTTCTAAATCTATATATAGATTGTTTTATGTCTCCAACCATATAAACATTATTATTTTCTATTAAAGAAATAAATTCTTCTTGTAGATTATTAGTATCTTGATATTCATCAATCATTATTTCTTTAAAACTATTCTTTATTTCTTCTTTTACATCAGGATTATTCTTTATTAAGCTAATAGCTAATTTTTCTATATCTATAAATGTATATAAATCATTTTCAAATTTATACTTATTAACTTCTTCTTCCAATGAAAGCAATATATTAATAATAGCTTTTACATATGATTTAGTATTAATTATTTCATCTTTAGCTTCATCTAAAGCATTATATGAACATAGTTCTTTAATATCTTTATGAACATCATTAATTTTAGTTTTAATAGCTTTAGCTTCTTCATTTAATCCATTAATTTTTGGTGAATCAAATGAAGATTTTAATCTAATATCTTCATAAGAAGATGATAATAATAGCTCTTTATAATAACTAAATAATTTTTCATATGTTTCATTATCCATTTGATAAGATATTTCGTCTAAGAAATCACCCATAGTTTTAAGTTTACTGTGGATAATACTTTCATATGAAGATAATATTCTCTTATAATTATCTTCATTATAAAAGTTGTCTACATAATTTCTTAAGAAATCTATTTTATCTGGAACTAAATCTAGTTTTGAAGATAAATCTAATATTAATTTAATAATATTATCATCATCTTTTAGGCAAAAATCATTTATTAAATGAATAAAGTCTTCATCATTAAATTCATATAATTTATCAAAAATATTTTCTAATATTTCTTTTTCTTTAATTAATAAACTTGAGTTATCTAATACATTTATGTTTTTAGAAACATCTATTAAATAATGATATTTTTTTACTACACTAAGAGAATAACTATCAAAAGTTGTTATATAAGAAGAGTCTATTAAATTATATTCATCCATTAGATTTTCTTCTTTTAATTTCTTTTTAATTCTTTCTTTCATCTCTTTAGCAGCCATATTAGTAAATGTTAGAATTAGAAGTTCATTTATACTTATGCCCTCTTTTATTTTTCTTATAACTCTAGTTGTTAAAACAGCAGTTTTACCCGAGCCTGCTCCTGCAGAAACAATAATATTTTTATTTTCTTCATTTATAGCAGTTAACTGCTCCTGTGTCCATTTTGGCATAATAATCACCTCCTAATCTAAGAAATCTTTATAATCTTTTTTATCTAATAATTTATAATCCTTTTCTTTTCTAAAACATATATCTTTATATTTACAATATATACATGATACATCTTTAGAATCTATTTTCTTTGGATTTATATTAAATGATGATGATAATATTCCATCAATCATTTCATCTATCTTTTTCTTAACCAAGTCTTTTAAGTTATCCATTTCTTCTTTTGATAATACTTTAGCATTTGATGAAAAGTCCCCTGCTTTAGTTAAAGATAAAGATTTAATTATTTCACTTTTTTCAAATGAAGAATCTACTATTTTTGTTTTTTCCATATCAGAAATAGTATATCCTTGTAACTTTAAATTATCTTTTTTAATATCATTTAACTTTTTATTCTTTTCCTCTGTTATTACTCCGTTTAATATTCTTTGAATATAAAAACCTAGAATCTCTATATTATCTATTTTATTAATATAATCAGATAAATATAAATAAACTGGTAATTGTAAATTAAATCCATAATAACTACTACCAAGATCTAATTTAGTATCCCCTGTTTTATAATCAATAATTATCATATATACTTTATTATCTACTTCTTTATATAAAGCTTTATCTATAAATCCTTTAAATGTAATTTTAATAGTTCTATCTAGATTAATAACTACTTTCTCTTCATTAATAGATTTATTAAATGACATATACTTATATTGATTATTAATAGTATCTATTATAAATCTTAGTTCTTCTTTTAATTTATTTATAAAGAATTTATCCTTATTAGATAACTCTAAATCTTTAGTAGATATTTCATACTCTTTATCAAAATCAAAATCGGTATTACTCATTTTAGATAATACTTCATGGAATATATTACCTATCATAAGAGCATTACTTTCTTCGTCTTCTCTTATTTTTAGAATATTTTCTAAATAGTATTTAAATTCACATTCATAATATTTATTTAAAGATGAATAACTAAGTGTTAAATTATCTATATGTTTAATTAAAATACTTGGATCTATTTTTTTATAAGAATTATCATATTCTTCCTTATATTCATTTTCATAATTTGAAAATAATAGTTTTAATTCATCAGATATATCACCATATTTAATATATTTATCTATATCTTTATACAAAAGAAGTACATTATATAGATTAGAAGATTTATAATCATATTCTTCATTTTTTATAACTTCATAGTTTAAATCATTAATTAAACTTGATGGATAATAAACATTAAATGTTGATGATAAAGAATATGTTATAGTTAAATTTTTAGATGATTTTATATTATTAATTAAATTTTGTTTTTCAACTCTGTTTAGTTCATTTGATGTTTCTAAACCTAAGATAGTTTTTTCTTTATCACTAAAGTAATCATCATCCATCTTCTTTTTATAAGAAATTCCCTCAGTAAAACTTAAATAGAAGCCATATTCATCATCATTTAATTCAGAAATATCAATTATTTCCACAGCATTTTCATAAATAATATTTTTAAGTTTAGTATTTTTTGATTCATTAATAATCATATCTATCTTTTTAGATTTATCCTCTATAAAACTATAATTATTAACTATAGATATAAAACTATTTAATATATCTTTATTAATGCAGTTTAATTCTTTATCATCTCTATAATCATTTAATAAATTATTAAATTCTATAGTTTCAAATAAAGTATTATTATTTTTAAAATTAATCCTAATACTAAATAAATTAGATAATGTTTTTAATCTAAAAATATAATCATCATTAACATTTATTAATTTAATCTTATTAATATCTATTCCATCATTAATTAATTTATTAATAGATGATAAAACAAATATTATTTCATCATCTAATTTATTAAATTCATATATGTTATGACTATAATCATTAATTGGTTTATTAACTATTTCATAGTTTAACCCATTTAATATATTTTTTTCAAAATTATTAATATAGTCATACCCATATATACATATCTTTTTACCATTTATATATTTAATAAATTCATTATCATAAATTAGATCATCGTTTACTAGTTCTTTTATTTCTTTTAACTTATTCATCTTTTTATTGTCTAATTTATTACTAATGAATTTAATATTATTTAAATAAACTAAAGCATTATCATATTTAATACCATATTCTTTCATTACTTTATAAATAGATTTTTGGTCAAAAGAAAAAGATAATGAATTGATTAGTTCATTAAGAGACATGAATTTAACATTTATTAATTTCTTTTCATCATTTAGCTTTTTTAGAATTCTATTTTTATTAGAATTACTTGTAATAACTAAATCATAAGTTGTTAAATCCATATTGTCACCTTCTATTCATTATCTTTGTTTTCTATAAATAATTTTTTAACATTATTTTTAGGAAGAACTGCTTTAACATCTTTATTAACAGTAAAATGAAATATTTTACTATCAGATTTTAATTCTTCACCATCAATACACCAAGAATATTTTGGTTTATCTACAAACTCTATTGTTAAATCAGACAATTTATAATATTCACATCCAGGTATATTATCTAAATCATTATTATTAGTTATATAGAATAGAGATTTAATTAACGCTGGTTTAGTAGTTAATTTACATAGTAAAACTTCAAATTTACCATCATCTAACTTTACATCTGGATATATATTATTTACTCCACCAATTCTGTTAGAATTAGTTATAAACATAAATGAATATTCACCTTCTTCAGTTATACCATCATGTGTTATTTTTAAGTGATAATGTCTTATTTTTTCATTTATTTTTCTTGTAGCAAATAATAAATAACCTATTCTTCCAAAAACTTCTTTTAGTTTTCTTGGTGTTTCATATGCTATATTTACAAAATTACCAAATGCTGCACTATATATAAAAGGAGTATCATTAACTAATATTACATCTATATTCTTTTCTATACCAGTAAATATCCATTCTAGATCTACTTCTATATTCTTAGAAAAACCATACATAGTTCCTACATCATTAGTAGTTCCTATAGGTAAATGAGCTAATAATAGTTTCTTTTTTCTTTTTAGATTACCTGTAACTACTTCATTAAATGTTCCATCTCCACCAGCTGCTATTACAAGGTCTACATCATTATCTAGTTCTTTCATTATATTTATAGCATGTCCTCTTCTTCTTGTTTTTTCTACAGTAAGACTATATCCATAAGAATTAACTATGTCACATACTCTATCTAAGCTGATTTTATTAATACCCATTCCACTTTTACTATTATATATTAGTACACATTTCTTCATGTTATCACCACATTATAATTATACCACTTATAAAGAAAGTACTTCAATATGTTTTTTATTGTCATTTAGAAGCTCCTTTATAAATATAGATGGTCTTTCTTTATTTACAAATAAATATACATTATTCTTGGTTCTAGTTAGTGCTACATAGAATAATCTTCTTTCTTCTTTCATTAAATTATTATTCTTTTTTATATAATGAAATATATATGGATCCTTCATTTTATTTGGAAATCCAAGATATGAATCTTCCATATTTAAAATAAGAACATTATTAAACTCTAATCCTTTAGATTTATGTACTGTCATATAATTTATATGATTATCCTTATAAATTATTTCTTTATCTAAAATAAATATATCATTAGATTTATATTTTAAAATATCTTTTTTATTTCTTACTAAGATAGTTATATCATTATATATACTTAGAAATCTACTTAGTAATATTTGTTCATTATTACTATAGTAAATAATTTTTATAGGTTTATTTATATGTTTATCAGATATTAATTCCTTTTTTATTTGATGGATATTTTTTAATATAAATTTAGAAGACACTATAGATAGTTCATTACAATATCTATATGTTTTTCTTAGTCTTATTATTTTAGAATACCCAAAATATTTTCTAAATTTGATAAACATGTTAATATCTGATCCAGAGAAACCATATATAGATTGGAAGTCATCACCAACTGCATATATTTTACTATCACAGATATCTTTGATTGTTTTTATTAACATATATCTTTCTAAAGAAATATCCTGGTATTCATCAATAATAATATATTTATAATACCTTTTTAATCCTTTAGAAGAGATTACTTCTATACATTTATTAATCATGTCATTAAAGTCTAATAATCCTTGTGAATATAATTCATTTTGATAAAGAATATATATTTCATTTATTAATTTTAATAGAATATTTTTATTAGATATTCTTTTTAATTTTTCATAGTTATAATTCTTTTGTTTAAATAGATTAATAAATGAATAAATAATATTTTTTATATAATCTATATCATATTTATAGAATAATTCATCTAGAATATATTCTAAGTAATTAGAAGATATTCCATAATATATATTATGATCATTTAATAGTTCTAAAGCTAATTTATGAAAAGTATAGATATCCACAGGATATTTCATTTTTTGTTTTAATTCATTTACTGTATTACTAGTAAAAGATAAACATAATATATCTTTTTCATTTATGTTCTTTTCCTCAATTAGATAATTAATTTTGTTTATTATAGTAGTAGTTTTTCCTGTTCCTGCGCCTGCTACTAATAGAATATTATCATCTATTAAAATAGATTTATTTTGATAATAATCTAATGGTAATTTATTAATATTATTATCTATAAAATATTTATTATTTTTATAAATATAATATTTTAGTTTTATATTAAAAATAATATTATATTTACTTTTATTATTTAAGTAATAATTATGATCTAAATATATATTCTTCATATACATTATATTAACTATTGTAAGTAATAGTTCCTTTGACTTTTATTTATTTTTAGAATATAATTAAACTATAATAGGAGGAGTTGTATGAAAAAGAAATTTACTAAATTAATGAATATATCTTTAGGAACATCTATACTATTTATACTTATTGGTATATTTATGTTTATATTTACTAACGTTGATCTTGAAACACTTGCACTTGTTATAGCAGGAGCATTTATATTAAATGGAGGAGCTAATATAATTGATGATTATAGTATGTTTAAACCATTCTATTTCTTTGATGGTTTTACATCTGGATTCTTATCAATTATACTTGGAGTAGTTTTAATTATGAATAGAGATTCTATTCCTATAATTCTTCCAATGATTATGGGACTATGGTTTATTATTAGTTCTACATTTAAACTTAGAATGAGTTTAGCATTAAAAGATACTAATAATAAAGCTTGGGTTCCTACTTATATACTTGCATTAGTTACTATAGTTATTGGTTTATTATTAATTATTAATCCTTCAATTGGATCTTTATCTATTAAGATTATTCTTGGATGTGCATTTATATTATTCTCTTTAGTAGATGTTATAGAAGTATATATATTTAAGAAAAATATAAAAGCTATAGTAAGAGTATTTGAATAAAAAAAAAGAAGATTTAATCTTCTTTTTTTATTTTGTCTATTAAACTATCTATATTATTACCATATTCCATTGAATCATCATATACAAATTTTAATTCTGGCATAATTCTAATATCTAGTTTCCTTTTTTTAAGAATTGCTCTTATAAAACCAGAAGCTTCATTTAATTCTTTAGTAATTCTTTCTTTATCTTCATTTAAAGTTGTAAAGTATACTTTAGCAAACGATAAATCATTAGCTAAGTTCATAGAAGTAATAGTAACAAACTTTAGATCTTCATCTTTAGCTTCAGTCATAAGTATATTACTTATTTCACTAATAAGCATACTTTCAAGTCTTTTTGTATGTATACTCATTATCTTTTTACCTCTTGCATTTCATATGCTTCGATAATATCATTTACTTTAATATCAGAATAGTTTTCAAGTGTAATACCACATTCAAAACCTTTTTTAACTTCTTTAACATTATCTTTTTCTCTTTGTAAACTATTTATTTCTCCATCGTAAACAACAACACCATCTCTAATAAGTCTTGCTTTAGAGTTTGATTTTATTACTCCATTATCTACTTTAGAACCTGCAATAGTTCCAACTTTAGAGAATTTAAATAATTGAAGTACTTTAGCAGAACCAATAACTACTTCTTCATATTCTGGATCTAACATACCTTTCATAGCGTCTTCTAATTCTTCAACTAGTTTATAAATAACATTATATAGTCTTATATCAACGCCATAAGATTTAGCTATTTCAGTTACTTTAGCATCTGGTCTAACATTAAATCCTATTACAATAGCATTAGATGCTGATGCTAATACTATATCACTTTCAGTAATAGCTCCCACACCACTTCTTATTACATTAATAGAAACATCTTCTACTCTTACTTTAGTTAAAGCATTTTTAACTGCTTCTTCAGTACCATTAACATCAGTTTTAAGTACTACATTTATTTCTTTAGTACCCTCTTTAATTTTATTAAAGATATCATCTAAAGACATAGAATTATTTGATTTGTCTTTCTTTAATCTTTCCTTTTCTTTTCTGTTTTCTGCGATAGCTTTAGCTTCCTTTTCGTTTGAGTAAGCCATAAATCTATCACCTGCTGTAGGTACTTCAGATAATCCTGTTACCTCTACTGGAGTAGATGGTAATGCTTCAACTATTTCATTACCTAAATCATTTTTTAAAGTTCTAACTCTACCAAATGAAGTTCCTACTACTACTGGGTCACCTATTCTAAGAGTTCCATTTTGAACTAATAATGTAGCAGTTGGTCCATAGTTCTTATCAAGTCTTGATTCAAGTACTGTTCCTAACGCATATCTATTTGGATTTGCTTTTAATTCTCTTACTTCTGCAATTAATTCAATATTTTCTAGTAATTTATCTATACCTTCACCAGTCTTAGCAGATATAGGAATATAAGCAGTATCTCCACCCCAAGCTTCTGGAATTAAACCTTGTTTAGATACTTCTTCAATTACTCTTTCTGGATTAGCATCTGGTTTATCAATTTTATTAACTGCTACTACTATAGGAACATTAGCAGCTTTAGCATGGTCTATAGCTTCAATTGTTTGAGGCATAACACCATCATCAGCAGCTACTATAATAATAACTATATCTGTAATAGAAGCTCCTCTTGCTCT
>JAEEGL014466831.1_pt1 | contig 12749 bp, 12 predicted proteins | sample 9134231 | NCBI WGS metagenome assembly JAEEGL01 (sample SAMN16246548, study PRJNA631951) | gut metagenome | biome: gut microbiome; feature: rumen; material: fiber-attached | host: Bos | place: Iran: Karaj | collected 2018-10 | reverse complement strand
CCAAGACCGGTTCCCTCGATATTTCTGTTCTTCTTTTCATCCAGCCTCTTAAAGGAATCAAAGAGCTTCGGCATATCTTCTTTTTTGATGCCTATTCCCGTATCTTTTACAGATATGGTTATAACCACGTCGCTTCCGGATCTTTCCGCCTCTTTGAAGGCCATGATGATATTGCCGGTCTCCGTGTATTTAACGGCATTTGAAAGAAGGTTCATTATTATCTGAGAGATCCTCACGTCATCTCCCAGCAGTTCACAGGGAAGGTTTTCGTCAATATCGACATCAAAGTCAAGGCCCTTTCCTTCAGCCCTTCCCTTGATGGAGTTCACCAGATTATTGACCAGCTCCGCCAGATCATATCTGACCGGTATGATCTCCATCTTTCCGTCCTCTATCTTTGAGAAATCCAGAATGGTATTTATCAGCGAAAGAAGTGTGTTTCCTGAGGACTTGATATTTGAAGCATATTCCTTTATTGCCTCATCCCCCGATTCGCGAAGGATCATCTCGTTCATGCCAAGCACCGCATTTATGGGTGTTCTGATCTCGTGGGACATCTGAGCCAGGAAATGGCTCTTTGCATTGTCCGCCGCGATAGCTGCGTCTGCTGCCTCCTGAATACTCTCCTTCGCCCTTTCCTCGCGGCTTATCAGTCCGGTGAAAAGTCTGTATACCAGGATGATACAGGATATGAAGGCTGCAAATATTATCATGGAATAGATGAGCATCCTGCCGTAGATGGACCAGAAATTGCTGACGGCATAGATGGTGAAGTTACTCTCAAGGTTTCTTTCCGCGATGAGAATCTTGTTTACATCATCATAATCTCTGAAAAGTATGGTTGATTCGCCGTCCGTCTTTACCTCTCCGTAGCGCAGGTCAGATACATTTGCGATATTGGTCTCGGACATCTGATATCTGCCGTAAGGGTGGTTTATGATCTCTCCCTGAGCATCCACCAGAAAGGCGTATCCGTCCTCGGTATAGCTGTCTCCCAGAATGGCCACCAGCTTGTCCATATAGAAATCGATACCGAAGTTACCTAAGAATTCACCTGTCTCCACATCGTAAACTCTCTCGGAAAAAGTAACGCAGTAATATCCGGTCTGAGCATCATAATAGGGTGCGGAAATATTCCAACCATTCTCCGAAACAAGTGTGTCCTTGTACCACTGGCGTTCATCCAGTTTAAAGTCCGGCCCCGGCAGCCATCCGTTGTTCATGTAGACGTTAGGATTCAGATCCGTGTTTGACATGTATGCCGCGGATATTTCGGGATACTGGCAGGTGATCTTGTCAAGATAACCAATGGTTCTGTCGTAATCATCAAGAATCGACGGTTCCGAAGCGATGATACTGCAGAACATATCAAGAATACTTTTCTGCGTATTTATCCATTCTGACAGTCTGGTCTCATACTTACCTACATTGTTCTTCATACGGGTATTACCCCAGTTGTAGGTAGCATTCATGTTGATGTATAAGCTGACAAGCATTACGGCCGTCATAAACACCACAACCATACGGCGGATCATCTTGTTGACTCCGATACCCTCGCCGGTCTTACGGCGTTTTTTCACATCGAATCTTAACGAGGCACCGGTTATGCTGGAGTAATCCGAAAGTTCACGGGCCTGCTCCGAAATGCTCTCCGCCGCCATACGGATCCTTGCAAAGGAACTCTCATGATCTTCACTTATGCGGACATAATCATTGTCCGAAAGTTCCATGATCTTTCCTAAGGGCTCACGCATTTTTGATGCGGTTCTCTTTATGAACTGTTCCTCCGCATCCAGAGCTATCTCGGTCTTTCTCTGATTTTTGAGCGCAAGATAATAAAGGAATACTATTATTCCGAAAAATATAAGGGTTAGTATGAGAATGAAAATCAGCTGAATATATGAGTCCTTATAGAGTTCGAAATCATTTTCGCTCTCAATAAGATACCAGCCCGAGCCTGACTGAGCTGCGAAAAGATTTTCATAGAATATTCCTGAACGGATCCTGGAAGACTGGATCCCGTCCCTGCTCTTTGCAAGTGTAAAGATGCCTTCATATTCGGGATAGGTGTCCACAAGCCTCTTTCCGATCATACCGTCATCGGTACTTCCCGCAACGATACCTTCGCTGGTGACCACCACAGCTCTTGAGATTCCTTCTTCCTTTAACTGTGCCACATGGACCAGGATGTTTTCCACGGTATAGTCCACGCCCAGAACCGTATCCCCATCGGGAAACATTATGGATATGGTATAGCAGATATCCCCTGTGACAGCATCAACATAAGGAGGCGTAACAAAGGTCTCCCCCTTGTTTTTCTCCGCACCCACATACCAGTTTCTCTTTGTGGGTTCAAATCCTGTTCTGTCGGTGAGTCCGGGCAGAATGTCCCATCCGCTTCCGGCAATATAAATATTGAACAGACCGTTGTTGTTCTTGTTCTGAATGTCGATCTGCTCGTAGATATAATGCTCCAATGCCTTGCGATCCTCTATAAGAGGCTGGGCATTCATGGCCAAAAGGGCGGTCAGTTTCTCCGCCTCATTTATGGTACTCTCAAGCTCTCCGCTGATGCTCTTAAGCTTGTACATACCGGAATTTCTGGACTGATTGGATGTTATTCCGAACACCAGGGTCATATCCAGAACAGTCATCACCACAACCAGCAGAGCGATAAAGACCACAAAAATTAAATTTTTCTGTTTCTTTTTCTGCAATGTTTTTTTCTCTCACCCCGTCAGGTGGACATATGTGCCCCGAGAAGATAGTCTATAAACTGAGTTGCTGTCCTGCCGGATAATCCTCCGTGTGAAAGTTCCCATTTTGAAGCCTCCGCCAAAAGATCTTTCTCCGGAAGAAGTATTCCGTTTCTGGCAGCAAGGGACTTGACGATCTCTTCAAACTGATGCTTGTCCGGTGATCCGAAATATATGGTCACACCGAATCTGTACGCAAGGGAAAGCTTCTCCTGGATGGTATCCACGTTGTGGAGATCCTGGCGAAGTTCCTCGTTGTCGGCGTTTGTCTCTTTGATGAGATGTCTTCTGTTTGATGTAGCGTATATAAGCACATTGGCAGGTCTTTTCTCAAGGCCGCCCTCGATGATGGCTTTCAGATACTTGTACTCGATCTCGAAATCCTCAAAGGAAAGATCATCCATATAGATGATGAATTTATAGTTCCTCTTTTTGATCTGGGCGATGACATCGTTCAGATCCTGGAACTGATGCTTGTAGATCTCGATCACCCTAAGCCCCCGCTCATAATACTCGTTGGCGATGGCCTTTATGCAGGATGACTTACCGGTTCCCGCATCTCCGTACAGGAGACAGTTATTTGCCTTAAGTCCCATAACGAAGGACTCTGTATTGTTTCTGAGTTTTCTCTTGGCAGTGTCATATCCCACCAGATCGTCCAGCTTGACGTGCGCGATATTTAGTATGGGAACAATTTGAACTCCGTTCTCGTCGTGGGTCACTCTGAACGACTTATGTAAACCGAATTTTCCTACACCATAATCCTTATAAAACCTGGTAAGGATGGCTTTCATCTCCGGAGCATCTCCCGCTTTTCCAAGCTGTACCGCCAGTTCGCAGATCCTTCCGCAGATTCGTGTGTTGTATACTTTACTCTCTCTGGTGCTGGCTTCGTAATCAAGTGCCAGGGCAAAATCCGGCACCCCCAGCTGCTCCATTACGGGAGCAAAATCAAAACTGAAAAACTCACGGAATATCTCAATATCGTGAAGAGCGGCAACATTGATGGTTCCCGTGATCTCTCCCTTTATCTCACATCCGCAGCTGTAGCTGTTCTCATTATTCACAAGAAGGTTTGCCAGATAGGCATGCCAAAGATTACCGTGAAAGCCGTAGCTTCCGGCAGTCTCCACAAGCTCATGAAGGCACTTGTAGAGCAGATTTCTCATCCCCTCCGCACTCTCCGAAGGATCGTTGTAATGCGACATCAGATAGGACATGTTCTCAAGAAGCTGTCCCTCTTTAAAATCTCTGTAAACGATAAGTTCCTTTTCTCTCATAAGGCACCCTTTGCTTTCCTCTTGTGCTTAGTAATTTCCAAGTACCCTCAGGTTTCTGGCTTCCTCACGAAGTCCGCGGAGCGCGTTCTTCACCGATCCGTCCGCCAGGTTGCCGTCAAAGTCCACAAAGAATCTGTATTCCCAGGTTCTTCCCGCTATAGGTCTGCTCTCTATCTTAGTAAGGTTCAGATTGTTGTAAATGAAGTGGCTCAGCATGTGGTAAAGGGATCCGCTCTCATGAGGTACCTCAAAGCAGATGCTGATCTTTCCCGCATCCTTTTTGAACACTTTCTGGTTGGTAACGATAATGAATCTGGTGGAGTTATCACCGGTGTTATTGATACCCTTTTTCAGAACCTCCAGACCGTAGAGTTTTCCCGCAAGTTCACTGGCTATGGCCGCCTGTGAGCGGTCCTGTTCGTCCGAAACCTTTTTGGCCGCAAAGGCATTATTCTGTAAGCTGACCTGCTGCCATGAGTGATCTGCCAGAAAACCCGAGGACTGCATCAGCGATTGAGGATGGGAATAAACCGTTTTGATATCCTCCAATTTTGTGCCGGGAATTGCCAGCAGACAGTGCTCTATCTTAATGATCTGCTCTCCCACGATGTAATTTTCAAATTCTGCCAAAAGGTCATAGATCTCACTGACCATTCCCGCAGTTGAATTCTCTATGGGCAGGACTGCAAAATCCGCACGTCCCTCATCTATAGCGCTCATGGCATCCCTGAAGGAATCCACATGAAAAGAATTTATCTGTTCACCGAAGAATTCCTGCATAGCGATCTGTGAGTATGCACCTTCCGCTCCCTGAAAGACCACTCTGGCTTTCCCGTCAGACAACTCATCCACTCCTATAAAAGGAAGTTTTCCCGCAGTCTCATGCTTGGTAAGGATCTGATATTGAAGCTTGCGGCTCATGGCCATCAGCTGTTCAAAAAGTTCCTCCACTCCGTGGCTGTTAAACTCATTTGAGGCAAGGCTTCTTACCTTTGCAAGTTTTTCCTGCTCACGCTGCCTGTCAAAAACCTTTCTTCCGGTCTCAATCTTATACTGTGCAACCTGTGAGCACAGATCCATTCTTTCCTCGTACAGTTCGACTATCTTTTCATCGACTTCATCAAGCTTGTTTCTCAAATCCAAAAGGTCCATTTTTGATCATCCTGTAAGCAAAATTTTTTTAAGTTCTTATCATATCAATATACATTAAAATTCCCTTGATAGCAAGTTTTCAATGCTTTATACTGAATAAAAAGAGCAGCTGAAAAAAGGAGTTTTTGAAGTGAAAAAATTAAACAAAAGGACTCTTATTTTGATAATAATTTTTGCTGTGGTAGCCATCGGTGCGGGAGTGTATACCGCAATAGTTAATACCAGGACCGTAAGGCTGCCCGAAAACCCTGCGGGAACCATTGGAAATACCGCCGGGAATATCAATAACGGCGGACTTTTCTGTGAGCTCGACGGCAAGGTATATTTTGCCAATTCCTTTGACAATTACACTCTCTACTGCATGAATGTGGATGAAAGCGAGATCAAGAGACTATCCGGTGCCGTCATCAGCAATATCCTGGGCGCCGGAGATTATATCTATTATTTCCAGAGAAGTGAGTCCGGCGAGACCGGCCTTGGCGGAGTGAGAGTTCCCTTTTCTTTTAACAGATGCAGGATCGACGGAAAGAAAGCGGTATCTCTTGCAAGATGCGTGGTCACCGCGGGGCAGTTGGTGGACAACACTCTCTACCTTCAGGGAATGGACGACAACGGAGCCTACTTCTTCCAGACCGACATAAACGGTGAAAACTACAAAGAAATCGGCAGATATGTTTTTAATCCCGCATCAGCATACGGCAGCGCCATCTATTACAATTCAACCGTTGACAACCACTATCTCATGAGATACGACACCCGCACAGGCGCCTCCTCACAGATCCTTGCGGAAAATGTATGGAACCCGGTATACTACGGCGATCATATTTATTACATGGATCCCGGAAATGATTATCAGCTGCGCAGATACAGCTTATCCGACGGAAATATAGAGATACTGACCAAAGAAAAGGTGCAGCACTTTAATGTGGGAAACGGACTTGTCTATTATCAGACCATGGGGAATACCTCGGGACTGTACTTTATGTCCATCGACGGAAGCGGTGTCACCTTGATAGCCAACGGTGAATATACGGATATAAACATGACTTCAAGATATGTTTATTTCAGAGATTTCTTTGACGAGACCGTAACCTATCACGCAATTACGGGTTCCCCCAATTACAGTGCCTTCAGCGCCGCAATGGTGAAACCCGCAAGCTAGTTTAATCTTCTTCGATATGTTCGATACCGGTATTTAATATCGTTACAATATGTGTGTCCGCAGGGGAGTAGAAAATTGTTTTTCCTTCTCTGCGGTTTTTTACAAGATCCATCTGCTTCAAGACTCTTAGCTGGTGGGAAACCGCCGATTCGCTCATTCCAACCGCCTTCGCAATATCCTGAACACAGAGTTCGGAGCACAGAAGGACATTAAGAATCTTGAGTCTGGTCGCATCACCGAATACCTTGAAAAATTCTGCAAGATCCCTAAGTTCCTCATCCGGCGGAAGCTGTTCATCGATTTTCTTTAAGAGTTCGTCTGTCATGCCATTTCCTTTCTGCCTATAAGTATTATCTAATGTTTTCAGAGCCGTAACGGACTATCTTTCCGTCTGTGCGGATCATCTCGACATATGCTTTATATTTATCCGCCAGTTCTTTTCCCTTTTCCTCACCCAGCACAAAGATCGCTGTTGAAAGAGCATCCGAAATAAGCCCGCTGTTTTCCGTACATTTAAGACATACGGTAACAGATGCAAGTCCGCTGTCTGCGGGATAACCCGTCTCGGGATCAAGGATATGATGATATCTCACACCACTTACAAAAACGAATCTTTCATAATCTCCCGAAGTTGAGATCACTGTTTCCCCGGGCAGCTGTAAGATGTCGGCCGGCATATAATCATCCGATCTGGGATTCTTTATGCCCACATTCCAGGTTCCTCCCCCGTCCTTTTCACCAAAGGTTTCTATACTTCCGCCTGCGGAGATGAAACCGTTTCTCACAGACTCCGATTCCTTGGCAAACTCATCCAAAAGGATTCCTTTTCCGACTGCACCAAGATCAAGCACCATACCTTCGGGCATGTATATCCGATGGTTATCTATAGTGATCTTTTCGTATCCGCATAGTTTTTTAGCGGCTTTTACACTTTTAGCATCAGGAATTGTGAAATCCCCCGTACTACCCTCTCCATTATCCGCATTTTTGGCGGCCTCATCTATATTCCAGAGTTTGATGAGCGCGCCGAGAGAAATATCAAATGCACCCTCTGTCTCTTTTGAAATCTCCAGACAGGCAGTGAGATATTCTTCCATCTCTTCAGACAGCGGGTAACCATCGGTGCTTCCCGCAGAAGCATTTATCTTTGAGATCTCCGACTCTGCTTCGTGTCTTGAAAGAACATCCTTCTCCAGTTTTTTTCCTTTACTCGCAAGTTTCGAGCACACATTATCATATTTTTTTCCGGAGGCGGGCGTTATCTCAAAAGACACATAGGTATCCATTAATATCTGTGTACTGCCGGCATTCTCATATCCGCTCCCCCCGGCGGTGCCGCACCCTCCTGTGATCAATGCTGCAGACAGGAGAAACGATCCCCACATGCTTTTAATCCATTTATTCATAAAACAATAAAAATCCCACCGCTTTATTTTATGCTTCTTCCCGTACTTTAAGTTCCTCATACAGCTGACTCACTGTCTTGTTCAAAACAGGATGCCTGTAATATCCCGCGATCTTTGAAAGTGGCTCCAGCACAAACTCTCTGTTTTGCATATCCGCGTGGGGTATGGTAAGCTTGCTGTCGGACAAAACAAGATCATCGTAAAAGATTATGTCAAGGTCAAGGGTCCTGGGTCCCCAGTGAATCTCCCTTGTACGGCCCTCATCGCTTTCTATCTCGTGAAGGAAATCCAAAAGTGCATGGGGAGACAAAACCGTTTCCAAAAGTACCGCACTGTTGACAAAATCATCCTGTTCCACACCGCCGTAGGGCTTTGTCACGAACCTTTCGGACTCACAGATAACTCTTGTGTGTTTGGCAGTATCCAGCAGTTCTATAGCCCGGTCAAGATGCTCATGCTTATCACCGATGTTTGAACCGATGGAGAGAAGCACTGTGTGTCTTGACATTTCACGGACCACGGAAACGGACTCGAAGGGAATCTCTATGGGGGCTTCCGGTTTTCTGACCTCGATCTGTACCGCATTTATCAGAGGATATCTGTACATCAGTTCCATGCACAGAAGTTCTGTGATCCTCTCAATGAGTTTACAGGTATTCTCCTTGAAGTACTCGTTTATGAATTCGCACACTTCCGCGTAATTCACCGTCTCTTCAATGTCGTCGGAAAGAACATTCTGCGCATCTGCGTCCAAGGTCAGTTCGGCATTTATATAAAAGTTCTGACCCCTTCTGGTCTCCGCTTCATAAACACCGTGATTTGCAAATACTTTTAATTCTCTTATTCTGATCTTTCTGCAACCTGGATTTGTCATTTCTTATCGTAATTCTCCATAATGGCTTCATAAAACTCGGGATAATCGGTTTTTAACATCATTGGTTTTCCCTCGGGTGAAAGGAAGCAATGTTCCGAATGTCCCTCAAAAACGGCTTCGCCCCTTTGGTTTGTCATCTTGTAAACCAGTTTTAATTTGAGCCCTTTGAATTCCTGGATCTGTACATCCACGGTTATGTTGTCATCAAAGGTTGTGCTTTTTTTATATTTTCCGTCAACTGCGATCACAGGGGAGATGATGCCCAATTCCTCCAGCTTTGTGTAAGGCCATCCGATCTTTGAAAGGAATGCCACTCTGGCTTCCTCCATCCAGCGGATATAGTTTGAGTGATGGGTAACCTGCATCTTATCTGTTTCGTAGTATTGAACCTTATGCTGATACACTTATGTCTCCTCCTTAACCGGTCATTCGTCTCATTATAGCATTTCCGTTTGATTTAAGCCACTTATCCCATTTTTTATAATCCGGCATAATGCTGTATACATGTTCATAAAAGCGTTTGGAGTGGTTCATTTCCAGCCTGTGGCAAAGCTCATGGATCACAACACTGTCTATGACTTCATCCGGGGTGAGCATCAGGAGACAGTTGAAATTTAGGTTTCCGTTCCGTGTACAACTCCCCCAGCGGGATACTTGATTTCTGATGGTTATCCTTCCGTAAGTCACCCCCAGTTTTTCTGCATAATATGCGCACTTTTGAGGGATGATCTCCATGGCTCTGTCGGCAAGGTGCTGTATATCTTCGTTTGTAAGCTGCTCTACAGGTTCCAGTTCTCCTGCCTTTTCCATCTTTTCCAGATGCTTGTTTAGCCATGCCTCATGCTTGTCTATAAAATTCTTTATCTCGGAGTTTGTAGCTCTTAAAGGTGCCCTGGCGATTATCCGTCCGCCGGGCTTTATCTCAAGTCCCAGAGTCCTTCTCCGCGACCTCACTATCTCTATTTTCCCGTAGTCCATCATCTTCTGACCCCTGCTGGTTTTTTGTTCTTTTGTCGCAGATCTTGTTATAAATAAACAGACCCGCAAGGCTTATAACAAGAGTTATACCGAAAACTATCACTGCGGTGATCACCTTATTTTCGCCCATATACGAAGCACCGATACAACTTGTCACAATGGAAGGGATCCTGGCTACAGTGGAGAGTATGATCCACTTAAGTACAGGAATATCCGTCAGTCCCGCAAAGTAACTGAACAGATCCTTTGGAGTACCGGGGATGAACATCAGCATGAACATCCAGAAATCCCGTTTTGGGGATGCCTTCAGAAACTTAAGCTTATCGGTCTTTTCCTTTGAAAAGAATAATCTGACTGCCTTGATCCCAAACTTCCGGACGATCAAAAAAACCAGGGTTCCGCCGATCATGGCTCCGATAAGGCACAGAATGCTTCCTTCCACGGGGCCGAAGGCGTACCCGGCTGCAAGTTCCACCGCTTCACCGGGAATGAATGCCAGAATGACCTGAATCACCGTCACCAGAATAAACAAAAGCCTGCTCTCAAAATAGTGGGCATCCACAAAGCTTCTGACTTTTTCGGAATTTGTGGCGAAAGCCACTATCCTCTTTCCCATTACTATGGTCAGGAACACGGAGACCGCAAGAATTATGACGATCACTGTTATGGCGGTTATCCGCTTTTTTAACAGTTTTTTCTTTTCGGTCAAAACAGTTCCTCCCTCATCCGTTTCATGACTCTTTCCCTGAATGAGACATTGTGACTGATGAGCCTTTCATTTTCCGACAGGATCTTTGCAAACACATTAACATTAAACTCATTACCCTGCTTTTCCGTATGGGTGATCACAAGAAGCACCAGAAATTCTGTGCAAAAAACCGCGAGACTCATGGGCTCTATCAGGTAATAATCCAATGATGCTCCCATATAGAACATCTGGAGCTTATATGAAAAGTAGCTCTTCAGTTTTTCTTCAAGCCAGTCGTATTTTTTATATAGTTCTTTCAGCTTATCCGTAAATATCTTATCAGCCTCACTCTCAAGAAGCTTTCCGAAATATTTTTTATACAGCCATAAAAGTTTGAATGAGCGAGGGTGATAAAACACAAGATACCAGTCGGAAAACTCCGTGTATATCACCTTGTTTACAAAGCTTATGGGAATAAAGGGAAGGCCGTCGTATATGTCTTTATACCTTTCCTGCATAAGCCAGGTCAGTTCACCGTAATGTTCTTCCAGAAGTTTACCTCTGTCAAAATCAGTTTTATCCGGATCTGCGAATTCGTTTTTAACTAGTTTTAAATGCTCCTTGTATATGTGGGCAAAACAATCCTTTTGGATCTCCCAAAGATCGCCTCTGCTTTCATCCCATATCCTGTCTAATATGATCTCCAGATCTTCCCTCAATGTTTTTGCGAAATCAAAATCCGCCTCGGGAATGCTCCAGTATATCTCAAGTGGTTCCCTGCTCTCGATAAATGAGAGTCTGCCCTTTTGCTTTAAAAAGAGTTTTGCAGCCTCCTCACAGGCAAGGTCGATAACGCCCACATCATATCCGCCGTAGGAAACGGTATATCTGGGGAAAAGTCTGCACACTTTTGGAAGGTGCTCACTGTTTCCGCCTGACTGAAGTTTGCAGAGCCCGCACTTATCCTGATGGATGCATTTTCCAAAAGGGGCTCTTAAGCAGTATCCGCCGTCAGAGGTCTTTTTAATGCTGTAGCGAAGCTTCCTTCCCTCTTCTCCGGGTTCTGCCTTGTATTTTGAGACAGTCTCCTCGTCCACAGTCAGGTTCCAGGATCTGCAGCAATTATCACTACATTTATCCGCTATGCAATTAAAATCATAAAAAAAAGATATTACTTCAGACTTCATATTTGATATACTTTGTTTATGAGTACAAACGATGCATCCGTAAAAAAACGTATCACTGTCCTGTGCATTATCGCCGGAGTGATACTGATATCGAGTATAGCCGTAGTTTTCATAAGGAGCAGGTTTTCTGCACCGGTATCCGGCACAAAAACCGCACTTATCTATTCAGACGGAGAGCTTATCAAAAAGATCGATCTTAACCTTTCTGAAGATACCTCCTTTTTGGTGGAAGCCAAAGACGGCGGTTCCAATCTGATCCAAATAAAGGATCATGATATCTGCGTAGCCGAGGCCACTTGTCCAAACGGACTTTGCATTAAACAGGGCTATGCAGGAAAGATCCACATCCCCGTAGTCTGCCTTCCCAACAAGCTTGTGATCATAGTTGAAAACAATGCCGGCGGAAAGGAGGGTGAATATGACACCATCACCTACTAAAAGACTTGCATTCCTTTCCATGTTTGCCGCACTGGCCCTGGGCATTTACGCCCTTGAGAGTTTCATCCCTAACCCCATTCCGATTCCCGGAATAAAGCTGGGACTGGCGAACATCATCACCCTGGTGGTGCTTAAAAAATATGGTTTTCGTGATGCGGCCCTGGTACTTATAGTAAGGATACTTTTGAGCGCCGTTTTGTTCGGAAGTATGTACAGTTTTTTGTATTCCCTTACCGGTGGTGCCTTCTGCCTGGTATGCGAATACTTTATCAATAAGTTTTTAAAGGGAAAAGCCATTTATGTGACTGCCGTGTTCGGCGCTTTACTCCATAATGCAGGGCAGCTTCTCATCGCCTTTCTGCTGACATCCGTTCCGGGTGTGGTGGTATATATACCCTACCTGGCCATTGCGGCGGTCTCCACCGGTTTTTTGACAGGACTTGCCGCTCACTTCACCTTAAAACTATTAACCCGCTTTGATACTAACGGCTCTTGATGATGGCCTCGGCCATATCCAGGGCCCTTTTGTTTTCTTTCACATCATGAACCCTGAAAAATGAGGCTCCCCTTAACCTTCCAATAACGGTGGTGGCCAAAGTACCTTCCACTCTTTCGCTTGCGGAAAGATTTAGAGTGAGTCCGATGACGGATTTCCTGCTGGTACCTAGAAGAACCGGGTAACCCAGGGTTAGCAGTTCGTCCAGTTTATTTATGATCTCCAGATTCTGCTCGTAGGATTTAGCGAATCCAACTCCCGGATCTATCATTATGCTGCCCTTGTCTATTCCTGCCTTTGAAGCGATATCCAGAGTCTCCTCAAGATCCTTT
>JAEEGL013666890.1_pt1 | contig 12749 bp, 9 predicted proteins | sample 9134231 | NCBI WGS metagenome assembly JAEEGL01 (sample SAMN16246548, study PRJNA631951) | gut metagenome | biome: gut microbiome; feature: rumen; material: fiber-attached | host: Bos | place: Iran: Karaj | collected 2018-10 | reverse complement strand
CTCAAATACCAACGTGAAGGGCATATAGTTGAAGTTTTCTCCCATAACAGCTATAGCCGCAGCGATGAGAAACACGACGACCGCGGTGAACACGTCAAAGGGTATCGGGTTCAGATAACCCGGCACTATCCCCTCCCGGCCTTCTCTGTGACCGGCGGCACACAGTATGAACACGAAGAGCGCGATGCAGCCTGCAAGACACAATGCGCATATCGCATAGACAGAGTAGCGCATCGTCCACAGCGCGTCTGTACCCTTGTTGAGCCAGTATAGTTCGTCGGTCCTGGGGAAGTTCGTGTCCACCGCCGCGGACACCACGTAGTCTCCCTGCTCCATCTGGTCCGGATCAAGGTCGTAGAAGCGCATGTAATAATCGGCGTGATTATAGCCGTTTTCCTCCACGTGGTGGTAGCCCATGTCGTAGACGTAATCGCTGCGGGCGGACACGTCATCCCAGTTCAGGCTTCGCCAGACCTCTGTGCCGGTGTGGTCGGTTATCCGCCACGCAAGACAGCTATGTACGGACACGTACTGCGCGTTGTCCGCCACGCCCCATATCACCCGCTCCAGCTGGTCGTTGCCCTTGTTCAGGACGGCGTTGAAAAAAGCGTTGTCCTTCAGTTCCGGCAGGGTGCCGGTGTAAGCGTCCATCTCCCAGGCAAATCCTATGCCCGCCGCCGAAATCAGCAGCCCCGCCGTCGTTATCGCCAGCAGGAAATACGCAAGGACCTTCGCCCACATCTTATAAGTAAGTTTTTTCATCTTCCGTTGTCCTCCAGCTTGTAGCCCAGGCCCCATACCACCTTAAGATACCGGGGCTCCGAGGGATTTATCTCGATCTTCTGCCGCAGATGGCGGATATGGACGCTGACGGCGTTGTCCGCGCCCATGGCCGACTCGTTCCACACCAGCTCGTATATCTGCTCCGAGGAGTATATGCGCCCAGGGTGCTTTATCAGCAGCAGAAGGATGTTATACTCAATGGGCGTCAGCGCAGCGCTCTCGCCGTCCACGGTGACCGACTTGGCGTCCTCGTCAAGGGTTATGGGCCCGCAGGTCCACACCTTTCCCCGCTCCTCCTCCGTCATGGCTCCCAGCCTCGTATAGCGCCGCAGGTGTGAGCGTACCCGGGCAAGTACCTCCGCCGGGTCGAAGGGCTTGGTGATGTAGTCGTCGGCCCCCACGTTCAGTCCCAGAACCTTGTCGCCGCTCTCGCTCTTTGCCGTGAGGAGCAGGATGGGCACGTTGCTGACCTCCCGGAGCTTTGCCGTGGCGGCTATGCCGTCAAGCTTCGGCATCATTATGTCCATAAGAATAAGATGTATATCGTTCTTTTCCGCTATCTCCAGCGCCTCGGCGCCGTTGGACGCCTCGAATATATTGTAGTCCTCGCCGGACAGATATATTTTCAGCGCGGAAACGATATCCTTCTCATCGTCGCAAATAAGGACGTTGTACATGTGTCTCACCTCGCGGTAAAGTATAACAGCCATTTTTGAAGAGAAAAAGGGGGATTTTCTTAAGAATTTAATAAGTTCGCCGCTCCGCGGTGCAGAATTATGAAAAAGTTAAGAATAATGCGGGTTTAGTCTTAATCTTCGCTCGATATAATCTCCGCGTTCACAATCATGATGAAAGGTGGAGATATCCATGTTTATCGAAAGGCTTGCCTTCGTTCTGACCGTCGCCCTGCGGCTTTTCAGTCTGTGGTTCCTGGCGACCGCGCTCTTTTTCTGGCGAAAAGCCCCCAGGTATCCCCGGTGCGTGCCCTGCACCTCCTTCGCCTGCGTGATACCGGCCAGGAATGAGGAGGCCGTCGTCGCAGCGCTGGTAAAGAGCCTGAACGATCAGGACTATCCCCCGGCGATGTACGACGTGTTCGTGATACCCAACAACTGTACCGACGCCACGGAGGATGCCGCCGCGGCGGCAGGCGCCAACATATTGAGATGTCTCGAACCGGTGCGGTGCAAGGGCGACGTGCTGCGTCAGGCCGCCGTGCAGCTTCTGCCCCGGGGTTACGACGCCATATGCGTTTTCGACGCCGACAATCTGGTCCGCCGCGATTTCCTCGCCCGCATGAACGACGCCGTCTGCGCCGGGGCCGGGGTGGCGAAGGGACAGATCGCAGCAAAAAATCCGTATCAGTCCTGGGTCTCCGGCTGTACGGCGCTCTATTACGGTCTTTCCGAGCGGTTCTACAACCGCTCCCACGCCGCGCTCGGTCTGTCCCCGAAGCTGGTGGGCACGGGCTTTGCCGTGACCCGCGACGTACTGCGCAGGATGGGCGGATGGAACACCGTGACAATAGCGGAGGACGCTGAATTTGCCGCCATGTGCGCCGGGATCGGCGAGAAGATATGGTACGTTCCCGAGGCCGTCACCTTCGACGAGGCTCCCGCGTCGCTTTCGGTGTCCGTGACCCAGCGGAGGCGGTGGTCCAGCGGCATAATGGCCTCCGCCGGGGTGATGCTGCCCCGTCTGGCGGCGCCTGGAGCCGGGGCGAACGCGCTGAGAAAGATAGATTCCGCGCTTTTGCTGTCGGCGCCCTTCATGCAGGCGCTGTCCGTGATACCGGCGCTGCTGCTCATCATATCAGCCGCCGCGGGAGGCACGCTTCTGCCGTGGGCCGCGGCAGCGGGGATCACGCTGGCGGTCACGTACGCGGCCGCGGCGGTTTTCGGCGCGGTCATCGCCGCCGTCTGCGGTCTTGACCTGCGCAGGATGATAAAAGCAGCCCTTCTCTTCCCCGTTTACACCGCCACGTGGCTGCCCATACATATCTCCTGCCTTATCCGGCGGGCGGCGGAATGGAAGGAGATACGGCACACCGGCGTGATGGACGCGGTGGAACGGTTCGCGCGGGAGGAAAGCGGCATAGAATAAGCAAAGGCACGGTCCTGAGGACCGTGCCTTCTTATTTTTGCAATCACAGCAGGCTGCGCTGGATCTTGCCGCTGGTGGTCTTGGGAAGCTCGTCCCGGAAGACGATGATGCGGGGGTACTTGTAGGGGGCGGTGCGGGATTTGACGTAGTTCTGTATCTCTTTTTTCAGTTCCTCGGTGGGCTCGGTGCCCTTTGTCAGAACTATGCTGGCTTTGACCACCTGTCCCCTCACCGGGTCAGGCGCGGGAGATACGCCGCACTCAAGAATATACGGTATCTCCATCAGTACGCTCTCGATCTCGAAGGGCCCTATGCGGTAACCGGAGGACTTGATAACGTCATCCACGCGGCCCACGTACCAGAAGTAGCCGTCCTCATCGCGCCAGGCGGTGTCGCCGGTGTGATACATGCCGCCGGCCCACACCTTTCTGGTGTTCTCCGGGTCGCCGAAATAGCCCACCATTAGGCCGCAGGTCTCGCCCACCTTCGTGCGGACGACTATCTCGCCGGTCTCGCCGGCCTTTACGGAGTTGCCGTCGGCGTCAACGATGTCGATGTTGTAGATGGGCACCGGTTTTCCCATGGAACCTATCTTCGGGCTGGTGCCCCGGAGGTTGCCTATCATTACGGTGGATTCGCTCTGACCGAAGCCCTCCATGACCGTAAGGCCGGTGGCCTTGCGGAACTGGTTCACCACCTCGGCGTTGAGCGCTTCGCCGGCGGTGGAGGCGTGCTTTATGGAGCTAAGATCGTACCCGCTCAGATCCTGCTTGATGAACATGCGGTACATGGTCGGAGGCGCGCAGAAGGTGGTGATGCCGTATTTTGCGAACATGGGCATTATATCGTCGGCGTCGAAGCGGTCGAAATCGGAGACGAATATAGCCGCCTCGGCCATCCACTGGCCGTAGAGCTTGCCCCACATGGCCTTTGCCCATCCGGTATCGGATATGGTCAGGTGCAGGCCGTCCTCCCTGACGTTCTGCCAGTACTTGGCGGTTATCAGATGGCCCAGGGGGTACTTGTAGCTGTGCTCCACCAGCTTGGGGTATCCGGTGGTGCCGGAGGTGAAGTACATAAGCATAAGGTCATCGCCGCAGGGGGAATCGGGCGTGCGGTCGTAGACGGAACGGAAGAGCTTATACTCCGTGTCGAAGCTGTGCCAGCCCTCCCTGTCGCCGCTGACGATTATCTTCGTCTTTACCGTGGGCGAGGTCGTGAGGGCCTTTTCTATCTCCGCGGGGGCAAGGACGCTGTCCACAGTGGTGATGACGGCGCTGATGCTGCCGGCGGAGAAACGGTATTCGTAATCGTGGCACATGAGCTGGTCCGTGGCGGGGATGAAGATGACGCCCATCTTGTTCAGCGCCATGGCAATGGGCCAGAACTGATAGTTGCGGCGAAGCACCATCAGGACCCTGTCGCCCTTTTTCAGGCCAAGGGACGTGAAGTAGTTGGCGGCCCTGGCGGACTCCTTTTTCATCCAGCCGAAGGTAAGGCGCCGCTCCGTCTTGTCCCGGGACACGTGGAGCATGGCAAGCTTGTCCGGCTCCCGGTCGGCCAGAGCGTCAAGGATATCAAAAGCGAAGTTGAACCGCTCGGTATTCTTGTATGTCATGGAGATGAGAGCGCCGTTCTCGTCCTCCACGGGCACGGCAAACTCGTCGTAGATGTGGGAAATCTTCTCCTCCCTGCGTTCCTCCCGGGCGGGGACCGTCTCGGCGGGGACGGCGGTAAGCTCGGGTATGGGTTCGCCGTTGGGATTGAGGACTATGGCGTAGAAATAGCAGTCCTCTCCGCCCACGGCTATCATCCCGTGGGGGGTGGAGGAATCGTAGTAGATGCTGTCGCCCTCGTGGAGTATCTCCGCGTGGTCTCCCACCTGCACCTTGAGGCTGCCGGAGATGACGATGTCGCACTCCTGACCGTCATGGGTGGTGACCTCGATGGGCCGCGACTGGGCCTGCTCGCTGTAAGCGGCCTTAACGTAAAGAGGCTCGGCTATCCTGTTCTTGAACAGAGGCGCCAGGTTGTAATAGACCATGCCGTGGGCCTGCTCGATTCGCTGACCGCCGCCCCGGCGGGTCATGGTATAGCCCGCCAGACGGGGGCTCTGGCCCTCAATGATATCGGTAACGTCAACGCCCAGAGCCTGGGCGCAGCGGTACAGGAACGCGAAGCTCAGATCCGTCTGCCCCGCCTCGCAGGACAGGTATTCCTCCTCGGATACGTCGGTGCGCTGGGCCATCTCCTTTACGGTAAAGCCGGCGATCTCCCGAAGCTCCTGTATGCGGCGGCTCATGTCCATGAGCCGGCTGCCTATATTGGCGGTGGTTGCTTCCATATCACAAACCTCCTAATGTAATCAAAGAAAAAAGCCCGTCTCAAGATTTCCTTGAGACGGGCAAATTACCCGCGGTACCACTCAAATTGCGCACATCGTACGCCGCTCAGCAGGGCCAGTCAGCCCCTTCACCTTTACGCAGTGTCACGGGAGGCTCTACTGAAGCTTGCGCTCGTTCTGCACTCCGGCTCGGAAGCGACAAACCCAACGGTGCCGCGTACAACCGGCTCGCACCAACCGCCGGCTCTCTGATGCAGTATGCACCGGGTTCTCTTCGTCATAGCCTTTGATTTTCAATTTACGGGCATTATAGCACCGGGCAAAACCGTTGTCAAACAGTTTTTTCGCGTTTTCGCGCCGGAAAACGGCTCCGTTACAGCAGCTGGTGCTGAATCTTGCCGCTGATGGACTTGGGAAGGCTGTCGCGGAAGACCACTATGCGGGGGTACTTGTAGGGGGCGGTGTGGCTCTTTACGTAGTTCTGGATCTCCTTTTTCAGCTCCTCGGTGCCCTCGGTGCCCTTGGTCAGGACTATGCTGGCCTTCACCACCTGTCCTCTCACCGGGTCGGGGGCGGCGGACACGCCGCACTCCAGCACGTAGGGCAGCTCCATGATGACGCTCTCTATCTCGAAGGGCCCTATACGGTAGCCGGAGGACTTGATGATGTCGTCCGCCCGGCCCACGTACCAGAAGTAGCCGTCCTCATCGCGCCAGGCGGTGTCGCCGGTGTGATACCAGCCGTCGTGCCAGGCCTCCGCGGTCTTCTGGGCGTCGGTATAGCCCTTGTAGAGGCCGCAGGGGGCGCCGTTTTTCGTGTTTATGACTATCTCGCCGGTCTCGCCGTTGGGCACCAGGTTCCCCTCTCTGTCCATGAGCGCTATCTCGTAGATGGGGTTTGCGCGGCCCATGGAGCCCACCTTGGGCTGGGTGCCCACCAGGTTGGCGATGGTCAGCGTGGTCTCGGTCTGGCCGAAGCCCTCCATGATGGAAAGGCCGGTGGCCTTTTTGAACTGGTTGAAAACCTCGGGGTTGAGCGCCTCGCCTGCGGTGGTGGCGTACTTTATGGAGCTCAGATCGTACTTGCTCAGATCCTCCTTGATGAACATGCGGTACATGGTGGGAGGCGCGCAGAAGGTGGTTATCTGATATTTCGCGAACAGCGGCATCAGGTCGTCGGCCTTGAAGCGGTCGAAATCGTAGGTGAACACCGCGGCCTCGCACATCCACTGGCCGTAGAGCTTGCCCCACACGGCTTTTCCCCAGCCGGTATCGGATATGGTGAAGTGCAGACCGTCGGGGTGCACGTTGTGCCAGTACTTGGCGGTGGTGAAATGGCCCAGTGCGTATTTGTAGCTGTGGTCGGCCACCTTGGGATACCCGGAGGTGCCGGAGGTGAAGTACATGAGCATGGTGTCGTTGCCGCAGGGAGCGTCGGCGGCGCGGTCATATATGGAGCGGAAGCGCTTGTACTCCGTGTCGAAATCGTGCCATCCGGGCTGAACGCCGTTGGTCATCACCTTTATCTGTACGCTGGGGCTCTTCTCCATGGCCATTTCCACCTGCTGCCAGCACAGCGAGTCGTTGGTGCAGACCACGGCCTTTATGCCGATGGCGTTGAAACGGTACTCCAGGTCGTGCTCCAGCAGCTGGTCGGTTGCGGGCACCGCCACGGCGCCTATCTTGTGCAGCGCGCAGATGATGGGCCAGAACTGATAATTCCTGCGCAGGATGAGCATGACCCTGTCGCCCCGCTCAATGCCCAGAGAGAGCAGATAGTTGGCGGCCCGGGCGGACTCCTTCTTCATCCAGCCGAAGGTTATCCTCCGCTCGAACTTGTTCACGTCCAGATGCAGCATGGCGAGTCTGTCGGGGTCCTTGTCGGCCACGGCGTCCACCACGTCGAAGGCGAAGTTGAACCTGTCGGCGTTCACGAACTCCACCTTCGTGGGAGTGCCGTTCTCGTTCTCCTGGACCTTGACGAACTTCTCCCATACGGCGTGCTCCACCTGCTCCATGTGGTACTCGGGCACCGCCTCCACCTGGGCGCCGCCCTCCGGCTCGCCGGGCAGCACCACCGCCAGGAAATGACAGTCCTCGCCGCCGATGGCCAGCATGCCGTTGGGTATGGTGGCGTTGAAGTAGATGCTGTCGCCGGGACCCAGGTCCTCCACGTTGCTGCCCACCTGCACCCGCAGATGGCCGGAGATGATCAGATCGAACTCATGACCGGAGTGTACGGTGAGGCGGATGGGCTTGTTCTGCAGTTCCTCGGAATAGGCGTAGCATACCCGGAAGGGCTCGCCTATCTTCTTCGTGAACTCGGGTGCCAGGTTCACTATCTCTATGCCGTCCTCCCGGGCGGTCACCTGACCGGCGCCGCTGCGGGTGACGGTGTAGGTGGACAGCTTGGCGCTGCGGCCCTCCAGAAGGTCGGTGATCTCGACGTTGAAAATCTTGACGCAGGCGTGGATGAAGGTGAAGGGCATATCCCGAAGGCCGTCCTCATACTCCACGTAGGTGGCCAGATCGTTACCTGTCATATCCGCCATCTGCTCGACGGTGTATCCGGCTATCTCCCGAAGTTCCCGTATTCTGCCGCCTATCTCGGCAAGGGTCACGTCGGTGTTGGCGTTTACTCTTGTGACATCCATAATATTATCCTCCCAATATCATTTTTTCGGCTTGCTGGGGGGCAGGCAAAAGAAAAAGCCCGTCTCAAAGCATTCTTTGAGACGGGCAAAATTACATTTTCCCGCGGTACCACTCAAATTGCGCACGTTGTGCGCCCCTCATCAGACTCCATCAAGCCCTTCGCCTTAACGCGGCTATACGTGGGACCCTCAAACTATCGGACCCCCGGCTCGGAAGTGATATGCCCGATGGCCACCCCGCTGCCTGCTCGCACCGTCCGCAGACTCTCTGAAAGGGAATGACCGGGCCGTCTTCGTCACAGCCTTTAACAATTTAAACGCATACTATCACAGCGATATATTTTTGTCAACAACAATTTTTGCTCTTTGGCCATATTCGTACGATACGGACTAAATATTCATTTTCAATGAAATTGTATTCTTCAACTTGACCAAAAAACCGGAATTTTTCCGCTGAAATAGGGATAATACGGAATAAATCTTCCGGCTCATTGACAAAGCCCGCCCTGTGGTGGTAACATTGCTTGCATATAATACTCACGATTTGGAGGTGGGACCGTGCTTCCGGAAATACTGCTGGGACGGCGCATTTTAATAGTCACCGGCCATTACGGCAGCGGCAAAACGGAGCTGTCGGTCTCCCTTGCCATGGCGCTGAGCAGAAATAACGAGACCGGGTTCCCCCGCCTCGCCCTGTGCGATCTGGACGTGGTCAACCCTTATTTCCGCTCGAGAGAGCGTATGGACCTTCTGGAGAGCGTCGGAGTGAAGGTCTACGGCGGCATCTACGGCAAAGGCTCCGCCGCCGAGATACCGGAGCTGTCCGCCGCCGTCCGCGCCCCGCTGGACGACAAGGGCTGCTTCACCATCATAGACGCCGGGGGCAACGACGCCGGCGCGCGGATACTCAAGCAGTTCTCCCGCTACTTCACCCGCGAGGAGCGGTTCACCCTTGCGGTGGTCAACGCCTCCCGCCCCGACACCGCCGACGTTCAGATGACATTGGAACAGCATGAGGCCATCGAGTCGGCTCTGGGTTTTGAAATCGACGGCTACGCCAACAACACCCATATGCTCATGGAGACCACCGCGGCGACGGTGGAAAAAGGCCACAGGCTCTGTTCGGAACTGTCGGCAGTCACCGGCAGGCCCCTTTTGTGGGACTGCTACCCGGAGAAGCTGGTCAGCGCTGCGGACGTGGAGAAGTTTTCATCCGCTACCCTGCCCGTCGGCATGTACATGCGTCAGACGTGGCTTGACAAATGATATAAGTAAGGCAATAAACGGAAGGAAGGGTTTTGAAATGGCAAAATTCCATGTGGTGTTCAACCACGACAAGTGCAAGGGCTGTGAGCTTTGCGCCAACGTGTGCCCGAAAACGCTCATCACCATGACGGGCGTTCTCAACAACAAGGGCTACATCACCGCCGAGATGAGCGACGAGGAGGCCTGCGTGGGCTGCGCCAGCTGCGCCACCATGTGCCCCGACGGCGCTATCGAGATTTTCAAGGAGGACTGAGCAATGGCTGAAAAAGTACTTATGAAGGGAAACGAGGCCTTTGCCGAGGCAGCTATCCGCGGCGGCGCCCGTTTCTATTTCGGCTACCCCATCACCCCCCAGAGCGAGATACCCGAGTACATGGCCCGGGAGCTCAAAAAGCGGGGCGGCGCCTTCCTTCAGGCTGAGAGCGAGCTGGGCGCCATCAACATGACCTACGGCTGCGCGTCCGCCGGAGGCAACGTGTTCATCTCCTCCTCCTCCCCCGGAATTGCCCTGATGCAGGAGGGCATGAGCTTTCTGTGCTCCGCGGAGGTGCCCTGCACCATCCTCAACGTGTCCCGCGGCGGCCCCGGCGTGGGCGGCATACAGCCCGGTCAGGCCGACTACTTCCAGATGACCCGCGGCGGCGGCAACGGCGACTACCGCATACCCACCTACGCCCCCGCCAACATCCAGGAGGCCGTTGACATCATATACGACGCTCCCTTCCTGGCGGACGAGATAAGAAATCCCGTGGCCATCCTGGCCGACGGCATGATGGGCCAGATGATGGAGCCCGTAGCCCTGCCTGAGCCCAAAAAGCAGATCATGCCCGAGGATGTGGCCGCTTACAAGCCCTGGGCTCTCACCGGCTACAACGCCAAGCCCGACGGCAAGCGGGTCGTGGTCAAGTCCCTGCGTCTCCAGCCCGAGATGCTTGAGCAGCACGTGGAGATGCTCTTTGAGAAGTATCACCGCCTTGAAAAAGAACTGGTGCGCCACGAGTCCGTGGACCTGGAGGGCGCGGAGATAGTGTTCGTGGCCTTCGGCACCATGAGCCGTCTTTGCACCGAGGCCATGGAAATTCTGGCCGAAAAGGGCGTAAAAGCCGGACTTATCCGGCCCATCACCATATGGCCCTTCCCCTACGGCGCCTTCGACGAGATAGATTACGGCGCGACCAAAGCCGTCATCTCCACGGAGCTGTCCATGGGTCAGATGATGGAGGACGTCAAGATAGGCGTGAGCGGCCGTCTGCCGGTGGAACTCATCCACCGCACCGGCGGCATGATCCCCACCTCCATTGAGGTGGCGGAAAAAGCTATGAAGATACTGGAGGCGAGAAAATGACACCTGTATTCACCTACACAAAGGGCATGACGGAGAACGCTACCAGCTATTGCCCCGGCTGCACTCACGGTATCGCCAACCGCATCATAATGGAGGTCCTCGACGAGATGGGCATGCTTGGCAACACCATCGGCGTGGGCTCCATCGGCTGCTCCGTCACCATTCACCAGTTTATGGACATCGACATGCTGGAGTCCGCCCACGGGCGCGCTCCCGCCGTGGCCAGCGGCATCCGCCGCGCCCAGCCCGATAAGATCGTATTCACCTATCAGGGCGACGGCGACCTCAGCTCCATCGGCACCGGCGAAATAGTCCATGCCGCCCACCGGGGCGAGAAGTTCACCACCTTCTTCATCAACAACGCCATTTACGGCATGACCGGCGGCCAGATGGCCCCCACCACCCTCATCGGTCAGAAGACCACCACCAGTCCCGAGGGCCGCACGGTGGAGCAGGCCGGAAAGCCCCTTCGCATATCCGAGATGCTCGCATCCATCGACGGCGCCGCCTACATCGAGCGCTGCGCGCTGGATTCCCCCGCCCACGTCCGGGCCGCCAAGCGGGCTGTCCGCAAGGCCTTTGAGGTCCAGCTCCAGGGTCTGGGGTTCGGTCTTGTTGAGTTTTTGTCAACCTGTCCCAGCAACTGGGGTCTTGCTCCCAAGGACGCTCTCGTGTGGCTGCGGGAGAACATGATCCCCTACTACCCGCTGGGCGTCATCAAAGAACCGGAGGGTCTTAAATAATGACTACTAAACTGTTTTTTGCCGGTTCCGGCGGTCAGGGCATACTGACCATGGGTCAGATGGTGGCTTACGGCGCCATGGCCGAGGAAAAGCCCGTCACCTTCCTCCCCTCCTACGGCCCCGAGATGAGGGGCGGCACCTCCAACTGCACCGTGGTGGTGTCCGACGACAAGCCCGTCAGCTGCCCCGTCATCTATGAGGCGGACGCCGTGGTGGTTATGAACCTGCCCTCGCTTCTCAAGTTCGAGTCCATGGTGAAGCCCGGCGGCAAGCTGTTCGTCAACTCCTCCATCATCGACCAGAAGCCCACCCGGGACGATATCGAGGTCATCAGCGTTCCCACCATAGAGCTGGCCGAGAAGTGCGGCACCACCCGCGCCGCCAACATCGTAATGTGGGGCGCCCTGGTGCGCAGCACCGGCGTCATCTCCTACGACAGCGCCCAGCACGTTATGGAGAAGGTATTCTCCGGCTCCAAGGCACGGTTCCTCCCCATGGACAAGCTGGCCTTCGACGCGTTCGAGATATAAGCGCATATACAAAAGCCTCCGGAGCGATCCGGAGGCTTTTTGCTCCTGCGGGGTCTTGACAGAGGGCGTAAACTGTAAATATAATAACAAATTGGTGAAAACATATCTCCATCATCAAATTTTAACGCAAAAGAGGCATAATAATGGTTAGGATCGACATTTTCTCCGGCTTTCTCGGCGCCGGAAAGACCACTCTCATCAAAAAGCTCATCAAAGAGGGCTACAAGGGCCAGAAGATAGTTCTCATCGAGAACGAGTTCGGCGACATAGGTATCGACGGCGGCTTCCTCAAGGACGCCGGCGTTGAGATCACTGAGATGAACTCCGGCTGCATATGCTGCTCCCTCACCGGCGATTTCCGCGAGGCTCTCAAGATGGTCTGCAAGCAGTTCGCCCCCGAGGTCATCATAATCGAGCCCTCAGGCGTGGGCAAGCTGTCCGAGGTGGCGGCCGCCGTCATGAGCGCCGGCATCGAGGATCTGGAGCTGGGCGGTATGACCACCGTGGTGGACGCCGCAAAGTGCAAGATGTATATGAAAAACTTCGGTGAGTTCTTCAACAATCAGGTGGAGACCGCCGACTGCATCGTTCTGAGCCGCACCGGCATCATATCCGAGGCGAAGACCCAGGAGGCCGTCGACCTCATCCGTGAGCGCAACTCGAAGGCGGTCATCGTGACCACCGACTGGGACAAGCTGGACGGCGCTCAGATCATGGACGCCATCGCCAGGAAGTCCCCCCTGTCCGCCGAGCTTGAGGAGCTCATCAAGCTCCACATCGCCGAGGCCGACGAGGAAGAGGACGACGATGATGATGACGACGAGCATGAGCATGAGCACCATCATCACGACGAACACGAGCATCACCATCACGACGACGACGATGACGATGACGAGGATGAGCATCATCATCACGGCCACGACCACCACCATCACCATCATCACCATCATCACGACGGTGAACACGACGCGGACGAGGTATT
>JAEEGL013174122.1_pt1 | contig 12749 bp, 10 predicted proteins | sample 9134231 | NCBI WGS metagenome assembly JAEEGL01 (sample SAMN16246548, study PRJNA631951) | gut metagenome | biome: gut microbiome; feature: rumen; material: fiber-attached | host: Bos | place: Iran: Karaj | collected 2018-10 | reverse complement strand
CCTTTGTTTGTCAGTTTGTTTTTTAATTCGTCGACTTTCGGAATGAAATCTGAAAGTCTTTTTTTGTGTCCTTCAAGATACGGGTTGAGCTTATCAAGCGACGCGAGTATCAGATACGACGGGCTCGTTGAGGCAAAAGATACCAACGCGCCTTTTACCGCCTTTGCGGGCAGCGGATATTTAACGTGCAGATACGCCGCGCCGGTAAGCGCCGGCAGAGTTTTATGCGCCGACGAGCAGCACATATCGGCGTATTTCAGCGGGTCTTCCGACTTTGTAAAATGCAGGTAAGCTCCGTGTGCGCAGTCGGCTAAAAGAAGCGCGTTATATTTTCTGCAAACTTCTGATATTTTTGATAACTCAGTTGTTTTTCCAAGATAATCCGGCGTCGTGATGAACACCGCGGAAACGGGCTTTTCACTTTCTTTTATGGCAGCTTCAACGTCGTCCGCCGTCGTCGTCACGGAAAGATAACTGTCGTTTTCGTGCGGTGTTGTGAATATTACGTCCGCGTCTGCCGCCGCGGCGGCGTAGATAAACGACTTGTGCGAGTTTCTTGCTGCGACGATGACGGGCCTGTTTCCGCGTATCTGAGAGAGCAGATATATCATCGCGCGGATGCATAAAGACGAGCCTTCAGCCGAGTAATACGTAGGTACGCCGAAAATACCGGACGCGTTTTTCTCGCTTTCGGCTATTATTCCGGACGGAGAAAAAAGCTCGTCCGCACCGTCAAGCTCGGTTATATCGTACTGCTCAAAGCCTAAAATGCTTTTGCCCTTGTGGCCGGGCGTGTGCAGGCGCAGAGCGTTACTGTTTTTGTATTTTTCTATAAAATCAATTATCGGCGTCGTCATCTTCCTCACCGTAAAGCCGGTCTACCTCCGCCATTATGGCGCATTCCATACGCTTTTTGAAAAGCTCGCAGCCGTATTTATACACGCCTTTGACGGAGCCGGTCGCGTGGTACGCGTTTGCCGCGCAGCCGCCGGAGCAGTAAAGCCTTGCCCAGCAGTCGCGGCACTCTTCTCGCGCGTAGACGTTGCATTCTTCAAAGCTGTCGCGCACGGCGGTGTTCGTGACGCCCTGCCAGATATCGCCTAATTTGAAATTTTTCTCGCCTACGAACTGATGGCACGGATAAAGGTCGCCCTGCGGAGTTACCGCCATGTATTCCGTGCCCGAGCCGCAGCCGGAAATGCGCTTGTATATGCAGGGACCGCCCTGCAGGTCTATCATATAGTGGTAAAACGTAAAAGGTCTGCCCTCTTTGCGCCTTTGTATCATCAATGCGGCAAGTTCTTCGTACTGTTTGAAAACGATCGGCATATCATCCGCCGTCAAAGCGGACGGATCGTCGGGCGAACAGACCACCGGCTCCATACTGAGCTGATCGAAGCCGAGATCGAGCATAACTTTTATATCGTTCAAAAAATCGGGATTCGCGTGCGTGAACGTGCCGCGCATATAATAAGACTTGCCCTTGCGCGATCCGGCCAGTTTCCGGAATTTCGGCACTATCAGATCAAAGCTGCCGTTTCCTTTCGCGTCAACTCTGAATCTGTCGTGTATTTCTTTCCTGCCGTCAAGCGACAATACCACGTTTGACATCTCTTTGTTGCAGAAATCTATAACGTCGTCGTCTATCAGCACGCCGTTCGTGGTGAGCGTAAAGCGGAAATGCTTGTCGTGCTCTTTTTCTATCGAGCGGGCGTAGGCAACGAGCCGTTTCACAACGTCAAAATTCAAAAGCGGTTCGCCGCCGAAAAAGTCCACTTCAAGATTTTTGCGGTTGCCGGAATTTTCAATAAGAAAATCGAGCGCGCGTTTGCCCACTTCAAAGCTCATGAGCGCGCTTTTGCCGTGATATTTTCCCTGACCGGCAAAGCAGTATGAGCAGACGAGATTGCAGGCGTGGCTGACGTGCAGGCAAAGCGCCTTGACGACGCCGGACGTGCGGCGTTTTAGCTCGCTTGCCATGGGCTTGTACGTATCCGGCGTGAAAAGCTGGCCGGACTGTTTAAGCTCTTCTATCTGAGATAAACACTCTTCGGCCTCGTCCGCCGGTATGCCGTATCTATCGCACAGGATACCGCAAAGCTGCTCTTTCGGCGTGTTTTCGTATAAAGCTATCGCGTCGTACGCTATATCGTCCACCGCGTGAACCGCGCCGGAACAGACGTCAAGGACTATGTTGTAACCGTTTAGTTTGTATTGATGTATCATTAAAGGTAAAACCTTTCGAATTAAGAATTAAGAATTAAGGTGTCGGCGGAGCCGACGAATTGTGCGCGCAAAGCGCATAATTGGGGCTCCCCGCCCCCCTAACCGCCCCAAACCCCACCATCCCCCCGAGATTACTCGGGGCTTTTTGCGGGTGGAGGACGGACGACCGATGGTCGCCCCTACGGTTCACGTCCCGAAGGGACATATCGCATCCGGAGGATATATCGCGCCGTCAGGTATATCGCGTTTCGGCAGAAACATATCGCGTCCCGTAGGGACTGTCAGGCGATATATCGCTTTCGCGATGCGATATATTTGCTTTGCAAATGCGATATAATGCTTACGCATTGCGATATGCGCTCGCATAGCGAGCGCGTGAAGAGCGGACGACCGATGGTCGCCCCTACGGTCAACCCGCCGTAAGGCGGATTTCATAGCCGCAGGTGATTTCATCGCGAAGCGATTTCACCTGTCCGCAAGGACAGATTTCACTTTAAAAGGGCTGTCTGCGACAGCCCTTTTAGTTTGTTTTACTTTTTGCTGTTCTCGCAGCTCTGATTCGCTATGCCGCAGCTTGTTTTGCAGGCTGACTGGCAGGACGTCTGGCATTCGCCGCAGCCGCCGTTCTTTGCGCTTTCGCAAAGGTCGCGTGTTTTTATTGTTTTGATATGTTTCATAATAATCCTCCTGTAAATATTCAATTTATATTATCACATATTATCGTATTTGTCAAGATATTTTTTATTACTTTTATATTATGTCAGTCAGTAAACGTTATCCCGGCGACCGTTACGCCGGCGGTATTGAACGAAATACAGACGTGATCATAGCCCGACGTATCCAATACAGTCCCGTATGTCGCCGCGACGGCGTCGGATCTTTCGCCGTTTTCCTTTTGCAGATAGAGCTCGGTGCCGTTTTCCGGCAGCGAAGAGAAGAAGACCGAAACGCTCTTTGCGCCTCCGACGCTTACCGTTACAGTCGCACCGGGTTCGCCTTTGAATCCCGTGAAAATGTCGCCGTCCGTCAGCGCGGCGGTGCTCGCGCTGCTTGCGGGTGTCACGGTCACGGTATGTTCCGCGTTATTGCCTCCGTCAACTATAACGCCGAATTCGCGGACAATTATCCAGTTGACCTGATCTTTCGTAGTAATCGCGCGGACGTATCCAGCGTTTATATCCGTATTTATATAACATTCGCGCCCGTCAATGTCCTTTAAAGGTTGCCACGTTTTGCCGTCCGCTGAGTATTCTATCCTGCCTGTCTGAATGTAATCGTCCGGGCTCTGCGCCGTTGCCATATTCAGCACTATTCCCGTTATATGCTCAGGCTGCTTTAGCTTCAGACTTACGTACGAGTTGCTTGCTGGCGATCCCGCTGACCAGAAGAACGTGGAGTCGCTGTTGTCCGTCGCGTACTTCAGATTGTAGCTTGAATAAGTCTGCAGATTTGTCGTTATCTTTACGTCGCTGTACGTCTGCCTCGTATACGGTATAGACAAAAGCTCGTATATCCTGCGGGGTGAATTATCGACAAGCGGGGACAGAACGTCGGGCGAGACCACGGACGTAGTTGATTTTATACCGTTTTTCGCGTTGATATATTCCGCGGCTATCGCCATTCTGTCGCTTTGCGGCATATCCTTGTCCTTTGATACCGCAAGTTCGAGGCGGAACAGAGCAAGCGCAGCTTGCACTAAGCCTTTTGCTTTTTTTATCCAGCGCTTCGCTTCCGATACGAAATTCTTGTCTCCCTTTTCTTCAAGTTCGCTCAGCTGAGAAAGCGTGCGAGAGAGCTTGTTTATCGCGGTATCGTAATCCGCCTCCGCTGCGCTGCCGCTGTTATATTTTTTAATAAGATCCGACACGGAGCGCGTCGACACGTTTCCGTTTATGGACGAGGCGCTCATAAGATCTTCAAAACCGAGCAGAGCGTCCGCGCAGTCCGGCATGAGGAGGTTAGCAGCGGCGACCTTTGAGCTGTCCTTATCGTATCCTTTCATGTTCCACAGATAATCCGCCGTGGTGTAAAGCGGCAGAAGCGACGCGTATCCCTGGTTCATCGGGTTTGCGGTCAGTCCGCAGATGCTGTCCGAAAGGTCGGGCGCGAGATTATCGCACGGACCTAAAAACAGACTGTCGGCCATTGTATCGTTTACCGGATAGTTCCACCAGATGAGCAGCTTGCGCCCGAACTTTTCCGTCGCTTTTTTCAGCTCGCCGTTCGTTATGGAAGCCGGAAGCACGTACGAGCCCGTCCACATCACGATCAGATTTTCGTTAAGCAGCGGGGCGAGCTTTGACGTGTAGTTTGTCATAAGCGCGTTGCAGAACTCCGGGGTTATGACTATGAGGTCGTCCGTGCCGTCGTGCGTTTGCACAAATCCGGTCTGAAAATCGTTCAACAGCTTTGCGTGGCCTTCCGCGTCGAGTGTCGGTATATCGTCAAGCAGGACGGCGAAATTGCGCACGCCGAGATCATAGACCGACCGGCATTTATCAAACAACTTTTCAAGATCTTTTTTATATCCTTCGCCGAGATCCATATCGAGCCCCGGGGATATCGCGTAAACGAATTTCACGTTGTTTTCAGTCGCGCGGCCGATTAATTCAGACAGTTTGTCAAGCTCTTTTTCAGTATAAGCCGTGCGCCATTGCGCGCGGTGTTTCGGATCGTCCTTCGGGGCGTAAATGTAAGTATTCATCTTGCATTTGCCCATATGATCCATAAGATCGAGACGGTATTGATGCGTCCACGCGGTACCGTAAAAGCCTTCTATAACGCCGCGGTATGAAACGTCGGGACCGTCGGCGATGCTGACGTACGGGAGCATACCGTCAACGTACAGCCGGCCGAGAGTGTTCGCTGCGTAAAACACGCCGGACGCACCCGATACGGTTATTTTTACGCCGTTTTCGTCCACGTCTATCTTATAGTCCTCGTCGCCGAGCGACGCGTCGTTTTCTATTCTGACGTCAAGCCCGAGCTCCGATACGGAAAAACCGGATTTTGTAAAAACATCGGCGTATTCACCTGAAACTTTCAGGGCGGCTGCGTTTATCCCGCGCTTGTTTTCATCGTAAGTTACGGATCGCGGCGCGGGGTAAATGACGGCGTCATATTCGTATTTATCCTCTTTTACCGGTTTTGTTTCAGTTGCCTCTTCCGCCGTTTCCGGTTCCGTTACGGGCACGGTTTCGATCTGACCGCCGCCGCAGGAGAAAAGAGAAGAGGACAGCATAGCCGCGCAGAGCAGCAAACATATCGGTTTTATAAACGATCTCGGTTTATTCATTTTATTTCTTTTTCTTTATAATGATCAGAATTACCGCCGCAACAACTGCCGCGGCAACAACGGCTACGGGTATTATCCATAAATAATTCGTTTTGTTATCCGTATCTTTTTCGCCCTGCGGCTCCGTCACGTTTTCCGCCGTCTGTTCTTCCGTTGCGGTCTCGGTCGACGGAGGATCGGATACTGAGACTTTTATCGGCTGAGTGTATAACGTATACGAGTTGGATGAATTTATTTTATATGTGTATTCAAGGGCGTAGCTGTAAACTCCGCCTGCGCCTTCGGCCGGGAATGACAAAACGTTGCCTTCGTTTACCGTTATACCCTCGGACAACGGTATAACGCGCACGTCGGCGGATACGTCGCTATTTTCTCTTTTATAGTTCATAAGCTCCGCCGTGACCTTATGCGTTTCGCCGTAGAAAATCTCGTAATCGTACTTTTCCGGGCTCAGCTTTTTCGCCCATTTTGACGGTATCTCACAGTTGTTCGTTGTGATGCCGTTATATCCGCTCATAAACAGTTTTGTATACTCGCCTTTCGCGTCCACCGTCCACGGCCACGTCGTAAGTCCGCGCATATTTGCGTTTACGACGTATTCGTCGGTATGGTTCGCGTATGACGGATTGTACGTTGAATAAAGCTTCTGAACGCGGTTTAAAACGGACCTTGCCTGCGCCGCTCCGGTATCGCCGGACGCGAGGGAATTGCACAAAAATCCCGCGGACATCTCCGGGAACACGGTCTTCATATAGCTTATCTGCGAGTCGTGGAACGTGATGACGGAAACCTGGTTTTCCATGGCGCTTGCAACCGTCATATCAGCAAACACGTCCACCGTTTTCGTGCTCGTGCTCTTTATCTCAACGAATATCTGTATGTCCTTGCCTTTGAAAGCGTCGTAATAATCCTGAAGCGACGGTATTTTTACGCCGTTGAATTCCGTCTTTTTCGGATAGGGATTGTTTACGGTAAGTTCTTTTAACTGATCGAGAGTTGACGATTCCATGCCGAGACTGCCGTTCGTCGTTCTTGACGTGTTCGCATCGTGCATGACGGCAAGCTGTCCGTCTTTTGTCAGATAAATATCGTTTTCCACGCAGTCCGCGCCGAGCTCGTACGCCAGAAGCGAGCCTTCGACCGTGTTTTCCGGCGCTTTGTTCGGTATGCCTCTGTGACCGATATTAAGCGGCACGCGGAAGAGCTTTTGTCCGCTCATGTAATTTTCAATCACGTCGTACATAAGCGCCGTGTTGTCGGTTATCGCTCCGTGGCCACCGGCGGCGGCTATGTAAAACGCCTGCGCCGTATCCTGCACCGGTTCCGTTGCGCCTACCCATACGGCGACAAGTCTGTCGTAAAGATATTTCACGTTCGCCGTCGCAGCGATGCTGTCCGGTATGACGACTATCGACGCGAAAGCCGAGTTCGTCCTGCCTCTTATATCGGTCAGCTCGTCTTCCGTAAGGGCCTTTTTGTCTTTCAGCTCCTCCGTCAGATCAAGCACGCCGCGGCATATTTTATACGTGCTTCTCGCCTGCTTTACTATTTCGTCTTTTTCGCTCATTACGAAAACGTCTGATATGCCGCAGTCGCTTAAATAACCGCATAAAGCGGCGCACGATTCTTCGTCGTTTACCTTGAACGTCGGCATTATTTTACCGTCAAGGCAGGCGACCGCCTCGTCAACGGAGCATATTTTTTCCCCGTACGCGTCAACAACGTCAAGGTCTTTGTTTATACGCATTATTACGTTTGCCGGCACGGCCTCCGATACGAGTTTTTCCGCGGATCTGACGCCGTAATACTCGGATAAAGTATATCCGCCTATGACGCCGAGGTCGCTCTGCGCGATCTCAACGAATCCCTGTGATACGGTCTTTTTCGCTTTTATGTATGTGACTTTTATATCGTCCACTTTAAGTATTGATTTGTTCGCCTGCAGACCTATGCCGCCGGTAAAGTATTCCAACGCGTCGTTACAGTCCACCGCGGGGTCGCCGTTTATGGAATGGACCGCGTGATCTCCGCTTATCCTGACCTTTATCTCGTCAAGCGTGTCGGCGTTGAAAATATGACCGGCCGACGGTCCTTTCGTCCTTACTTCCCATACGTCTTTTTCGTTGCGCAGCGCGAATTCAACGCCGTTTGCCGCGGTTGAATTGTATCTGAAGCACATCTGATAATACGGGCATTTCAGATCCTGCGCGCGATAGATTACAGAGCCCCAGCGCCCCTGGTCCTCCGGCTCGAGTATCGTCGCGTGTACGGTTATCTCGTAGTCGCCGTATTTGTCAAGATATTCCGGCAGAAATACGCGCGTGAACTCGCGACCCTTTGCGTTAAGATACAAAAATCCGTCTTCAACGTAGACTTTATCCTTGTGTCCGTCGGGGAAGCGGAAGTCCTCCGGCAGACCTTTTGAAAAATCGTTTTCATAAAGCACCGCGCCGTCTGCCGGCTCTGTTTCATCCGCGTTTTCCGCGCTTGCGTGAAGCAGCGGCATCAACAGAAGCAGCGACGATAAAATTATACAGAATATCCTTTTCATTTGTCTTTTCCTTTCTTGTCAGTTGCCGATGAAATGAAAAACACGGCCGCGGCCGAACAGAGAAGAGCGGCTGCTGCAAGCAGTATCACGGCCTCCGCCGGAAGATAAAAGCTCCCGCCGTTTTTTATATGCGTTACAATATCGCTTAACTGTTCGGCGTCGGTTACGGGCGCTATGCCGGATAAATTCATCATATATCCGAGCTCTCCTTGTTTTCAATAAAATACGTCGCTTCCATATCCGCGGTGGACAGCGCAAACGCGAGAGGGTACATCTCAAACGCGGCGCTTACGTTTCTCGTATCGTCCGTGTTGGAGTAGCCCATGTGGTATCTTATCGCAAAAGCCTCCTCGCGGCTCAGCCGCATAAAGCCGGAGATTATGTAAACGGATTTTTCACCGTGGCCGTACGGCATTCTGTCCTTGTACTCATAAAACGGCACCTCCGTCCATTTGCCCGTGACTTTATCCTTTTTGTTGCGGGTGGACATAACGTAACAGTCCGTTTTGCAAACGTCGTGCAGAAGCGCCGCAATCGCCGCCGTCTCGTCCGATACGGCAAGCCCGTATTCTTCCTTTACCTTCGGGCGCGACAGATAGTCAAGCAGGCAGTTATACACGTTTATGCTGTGCTCGCACAGACCGCCCACGCGGCTTAAATGATACTGCGACGAAGCCGGAGCGGTGAAAAAATCAGACCGGTTCTCCAGGTAATCAAGCAGTTTGTCCGCCCCGTCTCTTTTTATGTGTTTATTGTATATCTCAATAAACTCTTTTTTCTTATCTTCGTATGACATAACGCACCTCCATTCTGTTATGAGTATATCACAATTTTAATTGAAAATCAAGAAAAATATCGCAGTAAAATTTATAAATACACAAAAAACAAAAAAAATAGTCTTGATTTTCTTGAAAGGATATTATATAATGTTAAATAAGAGAAGTATTTGATCAAGGATGAATAATGAACAGAAAAATCATTTTAAGAAAGATTGCCGTGTCCGGTGTGATCGCGGCGCTGTACGTTGCGCTGACGCTTGCGTTCCAACCCATAAGCTTTTACGCCGTACAGTTCCGTATTTCCGAGGCGCTGATGCTTCTGCCGCTCCTTTTCCCGGAGTCGTGGATAGGACTGACGGTGGGGTGCCTTTTGGCAAACCTGTTCGGCGGCGGCGTGCCTCTTGACATCATTTTCGGCACGCTCGCTTCAATGCTCGCGGTGCTGATAGTGGCGCAGATGGGTAAAGCGTCGGATAAAAAGATAGTCAAGTTTTTGTCGCCTTTGCCGGTCATCGTCTTAAACGGCGTTATAGTAGGCGTCGTCATAACGTTCTGCTATCCCGGCGAGGGGTTCTTTGAGCTTTCGGAAGCCGCCCAGATAGGCACAATGTTTCTTAATATGCTGACCGTCGCTATAGGCGAGACCGTCGTCTGTTACGTGCTCGGCGTTCCGCTTTTATTCGCGCTTTCAAAAACCGGCTTAGCCGATCTAATATCAACAGGAAAGAAGAAGGACGAAAATGAAAAAAATAACTAAAGCCGTTATACCCGCCGCGGGCCTCGGGACAAGGATGCTCCCCATTTCAAGGACCGTTCCGAAAGAGATACTGCCGATAGTGGACAGACCGTCAATGGAATATCTCGTAAGAGAAGCCGTTGATTCCGGCATAAAGGACATACTTATAATCACCGGCAGAAACAAGGAAGCCATAGAAAACTATTTTGATTATTCGGTAGAATATAAAGACCTGCTTCAAGTCAAAGGCAAGCAGAAAGAGCTTGACGATATGAGACAAGTCTGCTCGCTTGCTAACATTTACTTTCTGCGCCAGAAAGAAGCGAAGGGCTTGGGCCACGCCGTGCTGTGCGCTGAGAAATTCGTGGGTGACGAGCCGTTTGCGGTGTTATACGGAGACGACGTGATGGTAGCCGAAAAGCCCGTTACCAAACAGTTATGCGAAGCGTACGAAAAGTACGGCAAGACCGTCGTCGGCGTCAGCAGAGTGCCGTGGAAGGACGTAAAAAAATACTGCTCCATGAAGACGGAAAAGCAGCTTGAAGAGCGCGCGTATCTGACGACGGATATGGTGGAAAAGCCGCAGACGAAGGAAGAGATGTTCTCAAATCTTTCCATCCTCGGCAGAGTGGTCCTTACGCCTGATATATTTGAAGTGTTGAAGCATACGGAAAACGGCGCGGGCGGCGAGCTTCAGTTGACGGACGCTATGAAACAGCTTGCGCGCACGGAGGGCGTCATCTCATACGAATACGAGGGCAAGCGCTACGATATGGGAAGCAAACTCGGATTTCTGCAGGCGAATATCGAGCAGGCGCTTTTACATCCCGACCTTAAAGACGCTTTCAGAGAGTATCTCATACAACTGTCAAAAACGCTCTGATAAAGAGCTTACAATAAAATAAAGAGAGGAAGCATTATGGACAGAGTATCAAAGACAAACTATTACCTCGACATAGCGGGGACCGTACTTGAAAGAAGCACTTGCTTGAAGCACAAATACGGCGCTATAATCGTAAAGAACGACTCTATAGTTTCCACCGGTTACAACGGCGCGCCGCGCGGAAGAAAGAACTGCTCGGATACCGGCGTATGCGTCTGCGGAGACGGTGCGTGCAACGGCGAGGAGAGATACGATCTCTGCAGGTCCGTACACGCGGAGGCAAACTGCATTATTTCCGCAACGAGAGAGCAGATGCTCGACTCCACGCTTTACCTGTGCGGCATTGACGCGGCAAGCGGAGAGATAATAAAAGACGCCTGCAGCTGCCAGATGTGCAAGAGGCTTATAATAAACGCCGGTATATCAAAGGTCATCGTCAGAAGCTCGCCCACGTGCTTCGTCTCGTACAACGTGCGCGACTGGATCCTGAATGACGACAGCATAGGCTGATATTGTGATAAACGTATCGCCTTTTCAGGCGGAGGACGCGCATGAAATCGCAGAGCTGGAAAAGCTCTGCTTTTCATCCCCGTGGAGCGAAACGGAACTGCTTGCCTCCGCTTGTCTTTCATACGCCGTATATTTTACCGCGCGCCTTGATAACGGTATCGCCGGGTACGCGGGGATGTATATCGCGGCGGACCAGGGCGTAATAAATAATATAGCCGTTTTTCCGCAGTACAGACGGCGCGGTATCGCTTCCGCTTTGATAGAAGCGCTTGCGGCGGAGGGCAGGAGCAGAGGACTGTCAAAGCTCTGCCTTGAGGTAAGAGCTTCAAACGCCGCGGCTCTTTCTCTGTATGAGAAAAACGGGTTTTACCGCGTAGGTTTACGGCGCGGATATTACACGGCACCCAAAGAGGACGCCGTACTTCTTGATAAGGATCTGTAATGCTGTATCTATCAATAGAATCCTCCTGCGACGAGACGGCTGTCGCCGTTGTTGAGTCGCCTGACGGATGCGACGAGTTCAAAATTTTATCAAACGTCATAGCCTCTCAGGTGGACGTCCACGCGAAATTCGGCGGCGTTGTGCCGGAGATAGCGAGCCGCGCGCATATTGAGGCTATATCTTCTCTTGCTTATAAGGCGTTATCCGACGCGTCTGTGACGCCGGAGCAGATAGACCGCGTTGCCGTCACAACGGAGCCGGGACTTATAGGCGCGCTTTTAGTCGGCGTCAATTTTGCAAAAGGTTTTGCTTTCTCTTATAACAAACCGCTGCTCGGCGTAAATCACATTAAAGGCCACGTCGCCGCCAATTACCTCTGCGGCAAGGTAGACACGCCGTTCGTCGCTTTCGTCGCGTCGGGCGGGCATACGTCGATAATAAAAGCGTCGTCGTACACGGATTTTGAGACTGTCGGGCGCACGCTTGACGATGCCGTGGGCGAGGCGTTTGACAAAATAGGGCGCAGGATGGGGCTGTCATATCCCTGCGGCGCGGAAATGGACAAGCTCGCCGCAAACGGCGACCCGAAGGCGTTCAAACTCCCCGCGGTCCACATGAAAGACGGCTCTTATAACTTCTCGCTGTCCGGCCTTAAAACGTATATAATAAATCTGCTCAACACCGCGGAGATGAAGGGCGAGCAGATAAACAGAGAAGACGTGTGCGCTTCGCTTACTAAGGTGATCTGCGACTCCGTCATATATCAGATAGACAGAGTGTTAAAAGAAAACGGAATAAAAACGCTTCTCGCCGCGGGCGGAGTGCTTGCCAATTCTCATTTGAGAGCCGCGCTGACGGAGTACTGCGGAAAGCACGGCGTAACTTTGCGCATGCCGCCGCTGTCGCTGTGCGGTGACAACGGAGCAATGATAGCCGCCGCCGCAAAATACGAGTACGAGGCGGGCGCGTGCTCCGACATGAGCCTTGACGGAAAACCGTCGTCAAAAGACGACTGGAAAAGCTACTAAACAAAATCGCTGTCAAGAGGCTTTTGAAAAATAATTTAATTTGGTTTATTTTTCACAAACTTTCAGATCAAATTTTGTAAGTTTTGGTCACAGTGAATTATGAACAAACTGTAACCGCGGACGTTTGCCGACGCGCCGGAAACCGCCTTGTGAACGGCGCCGCGGTATAAAATTTCACAAACTTTCGCGTTTTTGCCCCGAGTGGAATTCCACACGTAAAAAAGGCCTAAAAACGCGAAAACCGCGCCAAATAAGGCTTTTGAAGACTCACACGGCAAAAAATCCGTGGATAACCCTGT
>JAEEGL013018206.1_pt1 | contig 12749 bp, 10 predicted proteins | sample 9134231 | NCBI WGS metagenome assembly JAEEGL01 (sample SAMN16246548, study PRJNA631951) | gut metagenome | biome: gut microbiome; feature: rumen; material: fiber-attached | host: Bos | place: Iran: Karaj | collected 2018-10 | reverse complement strand
GGCGATCTTCTCTAGATCTTCCTTCTCCATTATTGCTCCCGTCGGATTGTTCGGGAACGGAAGTATCAGTATCTTGGTCTTATCCGTGATCGCTTCGGTAAGCTCCTGCGCCGTAAGGCGAAAATCATCCTCATTCTTGAGTTCGATTATGACAGGCTTTGCTCCTGCGAGAATTGCACAAGGTTCGTACGAAACATAACTGGGCTGCGGTATAATGACCTCGTCCCCGGGATCCACCATCGCACGAAGTGCGATGTCAATAGCTTCAGAACCTCCCACCGTTATGACAGTCTCTTTTCTCGCATCATACGATACGTGAAATCTTCTCTCGTAATATTTGCACAGTTCCTCCCTCAGTTCGATAAGACCCGAGTTGGAAGTGTAGAACGTTCTGCCCTTTTCGAGGGAGTATATACCCTCATCCCTTATGTGCCATGGGGTATCGAAATCGGGTTCACCGACACCGAGCGATATCGTGTTCTTCCTCTCGCTTGCAAGATCGAAGAACCTTCTGATACCCGACGGTTTGATATTGACGATAGTCTGTGACAGAGGATTTCTCATAACGTCATGATCATCCTTTCATCTTCCTGCTTGCCGTTGAATATGATTCCGTTATCCTTGTATTTGTGGAGCACAAAATGCGTTGTCGTGCTCATTACATAGTCAAGTGTCGCCAGCTTCTGATTAACGAAAGTTGAGATCTCACGAAGCGTCTTACCTTCCATAAACACAAGAAGATCATAACCTCCGCTTATGAGATATGTTGACTTGACCTCGGGGTACTTGTATATCCTCTCGGCGATCTCGTCAAAGCCTTTTCCGCGCTGCGGTGTGACCCTGACTTCTATAAGAGCATGTATCCTCTCCTCGGTAACCTTGTCCCAGTCGATCAGGGTGTGGTATCCGCAGATGATGCCTTCGCTTTCCATCGCCGCAAGTTCGTTTGCGACCTCAACCTCGCTGATGCCGAGGCAAACCGCAACTTCCTTAAGGTCTACCCTGCTGTTGTTTTCGATAAAATTCAGAATCTCTTCTCTCATATCTGATCCCCTCCATATATTTTGTAAAGTTCATCGGATTTGGGCGGCTCCAGGAATCTCTTCTCGTCGCCGTTTATCAGTATCCTGTCGTTACCCGAAGTAACCTTTCCTATGACTGCTGCATTTATTCCCGCTTTTGTAAGCTGTCTTACAACATCCATTCCGTTCGGAGCAGTGATGAGCATGGAACCGCTTGAGATCAGTCCGTACGGATTGATGGAAAATTCCTCACATATCTCGATCGTTTCCTGTTTAACCGGTATATCGAGAAGGTCAATCTCAAGTCCGCATCCGCTCGCTTCGGCTGTCTCCCAGAGAGCCCCGAATATTCCGCCTTCCGTAACGTCATGCATTGCGGATACTCCGACGGAAGTGGCGACCGATGCATCCTTTACCACCGATAGGTACTTGGCAAATCCCTTGGCCTCTTCCACAAACGCGGGAGAAAATCGCTTCTTCAGCTCTTCTTCTTTTTCCTTGGCGATTATGCTCGTACCTTCAAGTCCGATCCATTTCGTGACGACAACATCGTCTCCCGGCACGGCTCCGGACGTTTTGACAAGTCTGTCCTTTTTGACTTTTCCGATCCCGGTTGCGGTTATGACTGTCTGATTGACAACAGGCGTAACTTCGGTATGTCCTCCGACGGTCTGTATGTTAAGGTCTTTGCAGACCTCTTCCGCCTGCTGCATGATCGTCTTGAGCTCTTCTTCCTCGGATCCCTCGGGAAGAAGTACGGAAAGCATGATCCCTATGACTTCCGCTCCAGATGACGCTATGTCGTTTGCGGTGACATGAACGGCAAGAGCACCTATATCATGACTTGTTCCGGTTATCGGATCCGTTGATGTTACAAATATCTCATCTTCCGCAAGTCCGATCGCCGCACAGTCTTCGCCTACTCCGGCTCCGACGAGTATCTCGGGACGTTTCGTCCTGATCTGTTTTATTATCGATCTCTTAAGTACGCTTTCGGGTACTTTTCCTATTTTCAACATGGTTCTTCGGGCACCTTTACAGTCCGAGTGCAGCGGCTGCGGCTGCGGCGGCATTTAGCTCCGCGATCGTAGCCTTGACATTGTCTATGCTTCCCGTTGCTATCGCCGACTGTACCATGGCCTGCGCGGTCGGATTATCGGATGCCGTTCCTACCGTTGCCGTTTTCGGAGTCGGAAGATATGTACTCCTGTTGACTTCGGTCCTCTCGGTCTCTTTTCCGTCAACCGTTACTATCTTCCAAAGCTTACCCGTATATCCGGTATGGGCCGACTGTGTCGTTATCGAACCGATAGGAGCTCCGGGATCTGCAATTATCTTTTCGCCTTCGGGTACTGTCTCGGAAAGCTTCTCGCTTTCGAAGGATACCTTCCTGTTATCAGGCCTCTCTTCCACTCCGTATATATTGAATATGACCTGTTTGTCTCCGGTCGTGATACCTTCTATGTATATCGGAAAATCCTTGTTGTTGGTGAATTTAAAGTCCTTGCTCGTTCCGGATATCGCGGCATCGCTGGACAGATCGACATAGGATACTATCATCGAATGGTTATGTCTCTCGTCAACTTCCAGTTCGGCACGAAGTACTGCATTATACAAAGTAGAGCTGACCTGACATATACCTCCTCCGAGACTCTCAACGACCATACCGTTAAGGTACGATCCGGCAAGGAAATAGCCGTTCTCCTCCGTAAACGGACTGACCGTGTTGTACATCGAGAACATCTCCCCGGGCATCAGAACCGTTCCGTCCACAAGGTGTGTACCGTTCCTGACGTTACCTGACCTGTCCGCACTCGATGTCGAAAAGCTCGTCTTGAAACTTCCGATCACATCATGAATCTTCTCCAGGTCTTCGGCTGTAGCCTTGGGTTTATCCTCGGCAACCACGAGATCTATCGTCATATCGGAACCCTTGAAGTTCTCAAAGTTCGATTCGATCCTTGAAACCGATGCGTTGACATCTATCTTCTCACCCGTCGTACCGGGGGTAATGTGAAAATCACCGTCCTCTTTTGACAGTGTCGCATTCTTGGCCTCAATGTTATAAAGCCTGCCCTGTTCGGAAACGATCGAAGTGATCAGATCCTTATCAAGCTCAAGATTCAGCGGATATACTATCTTCTGATGTTCAAGATCCTTGCGCTGCTTATATCTTTCGACCATATTTCCGTCTCTTCCGACGTAGAGCGCATCGGCGATCAGATTCGTATCATTCCAGTTGAGTCCGAGTTCTCCCGCCGTAACCGTAACACTGTTGTCCCCGATGGAATTGAGCGTAACGGAAGCCGACGACATCACCTTTACTTTGTCTTTAATTAGCTTAACGGCTTCATCGTACGTTTTGCCCGAAAGATTTATATCATCAACATAGATGCCCTCGAGAATCTTACCGGATAAATCTCTTTCAACCGTAGGCTCGATCTCCATGTTAAACGAATCGTCGTAAGAAGCGCTGCCCGATCCGCTACGGATCGTCTCTATGGCATCTCTTACGAGTCCCGACGCTCCTGCAAAGAAATCCTCGCCGGAAAAAGCGCATACGGTACTCGGATTGACGGCAAGATATGCCGCAACCGCCATAAAGATCATCGATATTCTCTTTATGAAACACTGCCGTTTCATCGTCATTGACACTCCAGTCCGATTTGTTTATGATACAAGGGCGATAAGGGTAGGTACTATCATTGCAATGACAAGTATCAGAATTATTATCGCAGATATGGTCTGTTTTGTTTTTTTGTTACGGAAATTCATCATGACATGTTTCCTCTTATTTATTATGGGACTCTGTGATCAATTAGGTAATTATATATGATATCACCTTTATTTACAACCATTGTGCTGCTTGCCGGCTTCATATTCATCTTCATGAAATCGACTTCCAAAAGACCCGATGACGGAATCCGAAGTTTTCGTGAAAGAGAGCGCCGCGCCGACAACACATTAAAGCAGCCTCTCGACGATCTTCCGTTTATCAGAGTGCCCCTTGAAGACATTCCCATGCCCGAACCCGCGATCAACGAGAAGTGTGCTTCTCTTATCGGTGAGATCAAAATGCTTTCCGACAAAAAGATCGTCAACCTCACCGGTATCACCAACACCGATCTGAAACTGACATACGGTGCCGCGAATCTGCCCATACTCACCGAGTACGATCAGAACTTCACTTCACTTACAAAGAATCTTTATGATCTCGGATGCGAATATAAAAACGCAGGCCACGAGGATGAAGCGATCGCAACATTAAATGCCGCCGTAAATGTGGGCACAGATATTTCCGGCAACTATACGCTTCTTGCACAGATATATGCCGAAAAGGGATTGTACGTTGAGATCCAGCGTCTCATAAACTGCGCGGACAACATGCGTTCCCTCACCAAGGACTCGACAATAAAAAAACTCCAGGACATTCTTGATTCACACACATCCGCAGTCATCAAGCTTGGCGACGACGGGGAGGAGCCTTCTTCCGTTTCTCCTGACAGTATCCTTCCAGCGGACATCCTTGACATTCTGGAGACTGTGCCTTGCAACGACCCCGACCAAAAGTAATGAACCATATGTTTATGAGTATCCAGTACTCTTTGGGTATGACCTTCATCAGGTCATATTCTATCTTAACGGGATCTTCTTCGCGCGTAAGCATCAATCGCCTTGATATCCGCTTAACGTGAGTATCCACTACTATACTTTCTATCCCGTAAATATTCCCTCTTATGACGTTCGCCGTCTTACGTCCGACCCCCGGAAGCTTTGTAAGCTCATCTATTTCGCTCGGAACCTCGCCTCCGTATTCTTCAATGAGCATCCGGGCACATCCTATGATGTTCTTTGCCTTGTTATGATAAAATCCCGTCTGCCTTATGTCCTGTTCCATCTCGGAAAGGTCGGCATTTGCGAAATCGCTCAGTGTCCTGTATTTGACAAAGAGATCCTTTGTCACGATATTGACTCTGGCATCCGTACACTGTGCGCTTAAGATCGTTGCGATGAGCAACTGCCACGCATTTGAGTGATCGAGATAGCATCTGACCTCATCGGAATACATATCCCGGAATATTTCTATTATCTCAAGAGTTCTTTTTGTTGCCATTATGATTCTTTCTTCGCCTTGCAAAATGCTCGGCAAGTTTCGCTCCGGGATAATGTTTCAGTATCACGTTCCTGATGTAACTCTCCGTAACTTCGGGTCCGTTAGCCGCGAGCATTTTCAGAAGATTCTCGAGTTCGGCTCTTGTGTGTTCCTCCATCAGAGTCGTATAATCGCCTCTCCGGTAATAGATGAGCGGCATATCGTATGTGAAGTGTCCTTTGTTGTATATTGCCGATGCGGCAACACGGTCAACATACATCTCGACAAGATATCTCTTCGGCATCCTTGTCGGAACGATAACGTGCTCTTCTCCTTCGCGTTCGCCCTTGCGTGCCGGCTTGTAATCCGTCCAGTATTCATAATGGTGCTTGTTCCTGCCCTTATGATGGATCCACGCTTCGGAATATCCCTTCTTCTCGCGCTCCGCATTGTTCGGGCTTCTGTATCCCTGGTAATACTTGGCACCGATAAAAAACTCCGTCGGACTGTATTTGCTGAGGTCATGCATCAGGCCCTGCCTGTAAAGGCCTACCCGAAAGCATCCTCTTCTGACCTCTCTTCTGTGTTCGTTGACGGTTCTAAGGTGTTTCAGAAGTTTAAACATTTACCGTCTCCCCTTTTGAATCTATTTCTGACAGCCTGTCGTAATATGTCCTGTGAACCTCTTCGTACTCTTTGTTATATTCCTCGTTCTTGCCCTGATGTATCGAAGCGGTATACGAATGTCTGCTGTTATCCACTTCAGAGCTGACTCTCGCAATGGTCGCTATACCGATGTTCGAACACGTCTTTCCGATTCTCTCGACATTCGACAGGATATCCGAAAAGATAACGCCGGCTCTTACGGTACACAGTCCCTCACGGAGTCTGACCAGATGATTGTCATGAAGTGTGGAAACAAGTTCCTGAAGAACGGATACGCACGGTTCGATATGGTATGCGGCGCTGACATCTCTCTTTACGAATGCTTTGGAAGAATATCCGAGTATCTCTTCGACAAGTTTTCTCGTAAGTTCTATCTCTCCCATTGCCGTCGCGGAGAATACTATCCTCTCCTCATGAAGGGTTGTGGCCGCATCCGCCATTTTATCGGCATAATCCCCGAGATGTTCGAACTCGGAAACCAGCTTGTGATACTGTTTCAGAATACGGATGTGAAGATCCTCGCTGACATAAGGAGCCAGCTGAACAAGATACTTGTCCACATGGTCCGTCAGATAATCTATATTCTCTTCCTCTTCATGTATCGCTTCGATAAGGTCTTCGTCATATTCCTTAACGACCGAATACGCTTTCGATATATTCTCTACGGCCGCATCGTACATAGTATTGAGCACATCGTAACATCCGCCGAATGCGATTGCCGGTGTTCTGAAGAACACCGGGTTGAGTGCGGTGATCTTATCGGCATACTTACCTGTCGCAACCTTATCGTCCTTAACCATCGATTTTGAGAACTTCTTGATCACTCCTCCGAACGGAAGAAGGATGACGGCACTTGCGAGATTAAATACGGAGTTAACGTTCGCGATACTTCCCGAACGCATAGTTGCATTCCAAAGACCGTCTATCACACCTGTATTCTTCAAAATGAACACAACTACAAGAACAAGAACCGTCTTACAGAGGTTATAGAGTATATTCAGAAGACCGACTCTCTTTGAATCGGCATTTGCTCCTATCGAACACACGATACCGGTCGTAATACAGTCACCGAGATATACACCGACTATGACAACATATACGACCTTGAACGGGATCGTACCGGCCTGGGAAAAAGCCTGCAACATACCGATGGTCGCCGATGAACTCTGGAGAACGAACGCTATGGCCGCACCGGTAAGGTATCCGATTACCGGATTATTGCCCATGTTATCAAACAAAACATCCACTATGCCGCTCTCCGAAAAAGCGCTCACGGCACTCGTCATGTTCATAAGACCGGTAAACAGTATTCCGAATCCTACTGCGATGTTACCGAAATTGTCCGATCTTTTGAACCTGAATCCCATTATGAGGGTTATTCCGATTATGAGTGCAAGGGGAGCCAGAGTTGACGGCTGAAAGAACTGAAGGAAAGATCCCTTTTCCGCATTGAGATCCATAAGTCTGATGATCTGTCCGGTTATTGTCGTTCCGACGTTTGCACCTACGATAATACCGAATGACTGATCGAAAGACAGCACGCCCGCTGCCACAAGACCTGAAGTGATAACGATCGTGGCGGTTGAGGACTGAATTATGGCTGTGATCACCATACCGAGGAAAAACGCTTTTATCGCGTTATCGGTAATCTTGCCTATTACTATCTTCAGCGTTCCCGAAGCGCTTTCCTTAAGGTTATTACCCATAAGCTTCATTCCGTACAGGAATAAAGCCAAACCGCCTAGCAGAGAGATTGCACTGAAAATGTACATGTCTTTGTCCTCAAATTCACTTTTTATATGCTAACAGCATAAGTATAGCAAATATGCAGTCAAATGGTATGTCATTTGGCAATTTTCTGCATTTTCGACCTTTTGAACAATTTTTCTCTTAACATGCACTTTTCATTAGGCAAATTTATTACTATCCGCCCGATAAACAGGAGCAGACCGATCACACTTGCCGCTATACCGGCATATGTTCCTTCGGGTGTGTATTTCATATCTATGACATGACTTCCCGCCGGAACTTCAAAGCTCATGAGCTCGTCAATGGCAGTCCCGGTTCCGATCGCGGTTCCGTCACACGTTACCTTCCATGATTTTTCGTAAGGGATCGACATGATCACGGTGCTTTCTTCTTCGCTGTCGGTCGTAAACGTCAGATGAGAACTCTTTATCTTTGTAACCGGTCCTATTCCTTCGTTTAGTTTATCCGCCGAATCTCCCCATATCGAAAGGGCTTCCGGATCTTCGTAATAAAAACATGCTTCCGTTATATCAAGCGAATCATCCTTTATCTGCATCTTTATCTCTACCGTATCCCCGGGACTGTATGTCCCGGCGCAGAGCGTGTTCCAGTGATTCACGGTAAAGTAAACATCTCTGGATTCTCCGTTCACGAACACTTCACCGTTCTGTCTTTGGGGTGCATAAAAGTAGAAATACAGGGGCATGTTCTCCGTTATTTTGATCGTATATACTATGTATCCTTCTTCATCAGTGCGCTCATAATGACCGGCTCCGCTCTCTTTTGCCCCCTCTTCGGATACTTCGGACTCGGCTTTTATAAAGATCGGTCTGTCACTCCAGTATGACGCCAGAAGATTTTGCTTCTCAAACGTATTTCCTTCGGTTATGTCGGCATCCTTGAACCCTTCCGGGGAAATGTAAGCAAGAGGCAGGGCGTTTTTGTTTTCGTATGCGAAGTACTTTCCCGAATATGACATGCTATCGTACGGTTTTTCCACCGAATCGAATCTCGAAATGTAATACTTTATTCCGAACAGATCATCCGTAAACGAAGTACTGCCTCCGTTGTAGTATGTGAAATAAACCGTTTTGCAAAATCCGAAATTGACAAGCCAGTCAAGGATCTCATCCTTTTCGCACGAGCTGTCGTGAGACAGGCCGATATAATCAAACATCGACGGATCGTTTATGGCTCTGTCGAAATCTTTCTCTATCCTGTAGAATCCGTCATCCGTGCTCTTAACATACGATATGACATCATCAATGTCCTTGTAGTCCTCCCAAAATGCCGACATCTCGGGAAGCGGTTCCCCGAGCGCGTTAAGGCACATATATGATGTCTTGGAACTGTACACCGTCTCTGCAAGAGATACCGCAAGCAGTATTACAAACCCGGCGGTACGCATCTTTCCCTCTTTTGAGATCATGAGTAAAGTTACTGTGATAACGGCAACCAGAATCGCATTTATCAGAATGGTCCTGACATCAAGGTAAGGATTTTTCCTGAAGTAAAGCCAGGCCATATACAGATACAAAATTACGGCGGAAGTCACTATGATGCGTGTTCCCTTTTTCCCGGCTTCATCATCCGTCACTGTAATGAATCCTCTGTATCCGAGAATCACTGCGGTTATGCTTATGTAATATGCATATCTCCAATAGAATCCCTCGGGATTGTTGAAACCGTGCCAGACGGCATCTATGGAATTGATCCACATACTCACCGAAACAGCTCCGATGATAAAGAGACCCGAAATCTTCTCTCTCACCTTAATCCCGGAAGCCAGGAAAAACATGATAAGGCAGAAGAATACAGCAACCGAACAATATATGAGCGGACGAAGATCGTTTCTTGCGGATCCCGAGAACATACCGGCAAACAGTTGGTCTATCGGAAATCTCCTGTACGTGCCGTAATCGGCGCCGGTCGTCGTTTTCTCACCGAGAAGGGACAACCCTGTCCGGATCAGGAAAAATCCGTCGACAAGAACTACCGTTATGCCCGAGATCGCAACACTCCAAAACTTTTTCACATATGCGGTATTTTCGATGATCTTTGCTGCGAACAAAAGCACAAGAAAGATCACGAGCATAAAACCCATGTGATAATTGATATAGATGAAAACACATGCGGATATGACAAACGGAACAAAGCTTTTTCTGTCATCAAGATACTCGAGAAAGAAATACAATACGAGCGGCAGTATCATAAGTGCTCCGAAATATATCGTGAGCACGAGATAGCCGAAGAAGAACGCACAGAACGCGTACCCCGTCGAGAACAGGAGTGACATCCACGATCTTTTGTATCGATTGTTCAGAAGAACGGATGCACACAGACCCGCGATCGAAACCTGAAGTGTGAATATCAGCTCGATACCCGTTGCGATCTTCTCTCCCGGAAACAGCAGAAGAAGAAAGAGGAGCGGATCGTGAAGCTGAAAAGCCGCAAGTCCCGGAAAATCACCGCCGAGAGTCTTTGTCAGCATATATGACCAGTCGTTGTTCGTCTTCAGCGTATTGATGAAATACGCATAGAAATTGACGAATTCAACGTCCATGTCTCCTGTCAGTATGGAACTTGTTCCGAAGGGATATATACCGCAGACGGCCCAGAAGACCATCATACATATAAACGGGATAAGAAACGCGCATATCAGTATCGCCGCTTTGCTCTCTTTTAGCTTTTTACCGCTCATCAAAATCAAACCTTTCCCGGACCGCAAACGGTCCTCATCCATTCTATCTCATATGCTGATGCAAGTACAACCTATGTTTCTCACATTTTGATATGTGTATTATCAGTTTGTGTTTTGGCCTTCGGAACTATTTACAAGTGCATTTTATTTACTTAAAATACACCTGTCATGAGAGATAATACCACCGACATGACGGTCGGAAGCCCGACCCGACATATTCTTGTATTTGCTCTTCCGGCACTGATCGGAAACATATTTCAGCAGATATATAACATTGCCGACTCGATAATCGTGGGACGGTTTGTCGGCCCCGATGCACTTGCCGCTGTGGGGTCGTCCGCTTCAATAACATTTCTGTTCTTTGCACTTTGCAACGGCATCGGCGGAGGTGGCGGAATTATCGCTTCCCAGTACTTCGGTGCCCATGATGATAACAAAGTCCGGAACTGTATAGTAAACACCGGGTTCATAATGCTCCTTGTGCCGGTATTTTTCGGGATCGTCGGCTATGTGGGAGCTCCTGCTCTGTTATCGCTGTTAAATACTCCTTCCGATATCCTTCCTGACGCTGCAATGTACATACGTTTCATGTGTCTGGGACTTTTGTTCGTATCAGTATACAACTATCTTTCTTCTATGCTACGTGCTCTCGGAGACTCCAGATCACCCCTGTATTTCCTGATCCTCTCAACGATAGTGAACGTCATCCTCGATATCTTTTTTGTATATAACCTCAAGATGGGAATAAGGGGTGCCGCGATCGCGACGGTGATCTCGCAGTGTCTTGCAATGACAACATGCGGTATATATGCATACAAGATCAATCCTTACTTCAGACTCAAACGAAGTGATTTTATCATTTCGATGGATATGTGCAAAAAAGTTATACGCCTGGGGGTTCCGATGTCTCTCCAGTTTGCTTTGATATCGATATCCGCGATGGCGGTACAGCGTGTCGTCAATTCATACGGTACAACAGTCATTGCTGCTTTTACCGCGACCAACAGGATAGAGCAGCTCATCCATCAACCTTATACGACCCTCGGTGCTTCGCTTGCAACATTCAGCGGTCAGAACTATGGTGCAAAAGAATATAAAAGGGTGTACACCGGATATATCAAAGGTCTTCTGATAATGGTTGTTCTGACTTGTGCCATGATCCTTGTAATGCAACTTTTCGGCGGTACGATCACGGGACTGTTCGTTACGGATGAGGACGTTATCAGACTCGGAGCTATGGGCCTTCGTATCACATCCCTGTTCTATTTTGCTCTGGGACTCATATATGTTGTACGCGGCGTTCTGACCGGAGTAGGAGATGCTTTCTTCGCTCTGTTTAACGGCATAGTCGAAGTCATCGGAAGATTCACTCTTCCGATACTCATGACCCGTTACATGGGAATGGGAGCCACCGGTATATGGGTATCAGCCGGCGTTGTCTGGGTCTTAAGCGGCGTGACCGCATGGATGCGATACCGCTCATATCTTCATGCACGGATCAAATATCCCGAGGCAAATCGTGAGATCGCCGGAGATTCCGAACCTACTCCTTATTCATAAGTTTGGAACCGTACACGCCGAGAATTATCACTCCGACCACAACTACAACGAGCACAACGAATAATACGATCCTCCACATTTCGCTGTCCTGTCCGGAGGTTTCCGATGAATGCTCGGTTATGGAAGCCGTACCCGTGTCGGGCGATTTTTCCTCTGTCTTCGTAACTTCCGACTTATTGTCTTCCTTGTCCGCAGGCACGGTACTTACCGTTTCTTCTTTTTCCTGTTTGCTCTCCTTCTTCTCATAGAGCATCACATATGTCGAGAATTCATCCGACTCAACGGTAAGTGTCTTCGGATCATCATCCGTATCTTCAAGAATAGTCGCCACATCTTCATGGATCCTCATCATAAAGCATTTTCCGGCTTTCTTCTGAATATCCGAGGGAACATCCACAACTATCTTTACGGGACCCTTTGTGTTGCTGATTTTTTCCCAGTCACTGTCCTCTTTTACTTCAAGCGTCAGATCCAGATACGCACCGGCAACAAGGTTCGGGGTCGAGGATTTAAGTTCTTCAATCTTTTTTTCCGCAACCTTCCTGTCGTTTTCGGGAACATCCTTCTTATTAAGTCCCGTTACTCCGAGTCGCACCGACGGTGTATTGCCGGCTTCAGACATTTCCTTGAACTTCTCTTCGCCGAGAATAGCTATCAGAGCTTCTTCATTATCCGAAAGCTTTGTGTTCTTTGCTATCTTTTCGGTTGTTTCCGAGGTTGATGCCGTCTTCTTGCTGTCGTTGTCTTTCGTATCCTTGGAATCCGTATCTGTTTTGTTCTTATCTTCCGATCCCGTATCCGGAGCGCCGCTCTTACTGCTGCTCTGAGTATTCCCGGAATTTGATCCGGTACTTTTCGATCCGCTGTTCTTAGACCCGCTTCCGCTCGAAGCTGTGCTGTTTGTTGTACTGTTAGATGCGTTGCTCTTCGTGGTGCTGTTAGATGCATTGCTCTTTGT
>JAEEGL011947204.1_pt1 | contig 12749 bp, 18 predicted proteins | sample 9134231 | NCBI WGS metagenome assembly JAEEGL01 (sample SAMN16246548, study PRJNA631951) | gut metagenome | biome: gut microbiome; feature: rumen; material: fiber-attached | host: Bos | place: Iran: Karaj | collected 2018-10 | reverse complement strand
ACGTTCGAAATATACCGTTTACACGGAATACGGAATGGTTGGACGAAATCGCGGAATGGTTGACCGTTTACGGGGTTAATTTGGGACCCTCGGAGGTGGAATCATGAGCAACACGACGGATGCCGAATCATTAGGCGCGGAAATCCAGGCAATTTTGCGAAATTACGGAACCTCAATGCAAATGGCCGTTGATGACGCGGCGAAGGCCCTGGCGAAGCAAGCCGCAAGGGAATTGCGCCAAACATCACCAAAAGGACATTCCGGCGATTATGCGAAGGGGTGGGACGTAAAACGCGAAAAGACGGGAAATTATGTTGTATATAACAAAAAGTACCGTTTAACGCATTTGTTGGAACGCGGACACCGCACACGCCTAAAACATGGCAAGTATGGAACCAAAGCGCAAGCTGCAGCAAAAGCGCACATTGCGCCGATTGAACGCGAAGTCCAAGAAGCGTTCCCCGGCATGATTAACCATTATCTGAAAATCCAAAAATAAATAAAGGAGAAAAAAACATGAAAGTAAAGTTTGGTTTGAGCAATCTGCATTTGTTCGAATTGACAGAAGAAACCGACGCGCAGGGAATTATAACCGCGACGTATGGCGACGGCGTGCTTTTTCCCGGTGCCGTTGAATTAACGTTATCTGTTGAAGCAGACGAACCCGACCCGTTCTACGCCGACAATGGCATATATTATCAGCCGGGCGCGGTTTCCAAGGGTTATTCCGGAACGTTAACCGTGGCAATGCTTCCCGAAAGCATCCGCACGGCGTTTTTGAATTTTATCAAAGACCAGGACGGCGCCATTATTGAAGTTAACGAGGTTTCCAAAAAGTATTTTGCGATGACGTTCGAAAACGAAACCGACGAGCAGCCTATCAAAAAGGTATTTTATAAATGTTCGTTCGGTTTGCCCGAAGTTTCCGACAAAACGATCGAAGACACCAAGGAACCCGCAACGGATTCGATACCCATTACAGTTATTCCGACCGCCGAAAAGTTCACATATATTGACGGCGACGGCGTAACGCGCACAACGTCTGTTGTTTCGGGTATGGCTGACAGCACAAGCAATGCGACCGTATATGCCAATTGGCACACCACGCCGCACATGCCTAATTTTGACACCGAATCATAAAACGGGGCAGGATAAGACAAACGAGAAGGGCGGCGCCAATATGGCCCGCCCTTTTTGTTAAATTACGAAAGGCGGATTTTATACCATGAAAAGAACAATTAAAGTTGACGGCAAAGAATTAGAATTCGAGGCAAATTTGGGTACTACCGAATTATACGAAATGTTGACAGGCAAAAACCTGTTCGAAGAATTGAGCGAAAACAAGCGCAGACCAAACGACCCGGACGCGGACAAAAAACCCGCGCGGATCATGTCGTTATATAAAAAATTGGCGTTTGTAATGCACATCCAGGCAACCGAAACGGACATCCGAGAAATGAAGGGAAAAATGACCATGGATGCGTTTATAACGTGGTGTTTTGGTTTTGGCCCGCAAGCGTTTGACAATGATTTTATTAACGCCATTACGGATTTGTGGAGCGGGTCCAATAAATCCAACGTTGAATCAAAAAACCCGTGAAGCCAACGGCCCGCCCGATGACGCCCGCGTTAATGTTTTTAAGGGCGTTACAAATAGGGTTGACATATACGGAAGCGTTTTTTATGGACGTTGGCTTTTTAAATAATCTCATGATTGAAAAAAACAACGATGGTTTCGAATATCCGATCATCGGAACGGCGGAAGATTTCCGCAAATTGTAAGAGGAAACAAACATGGCAAGTTCAAATTATATTCGCGGTATTACGGTTAAGATCGAAGGCGACACGGGCGAATTATCCAAAAGCCTAAAAGAGGTTGACGGCGAAATAAAAAACACATCGCGTGCATTGCGCGAAGTAGAAAAGGCCCTGCAGTTAGACCCCGGCAACGTCGAATTATTGGCGCAGCAGCAGATCCTGCTCAACAAACAAATTGAGCAGACCGCGGAAAAGTTGGAATTGGAACAGGCGGCGGCCGAACAGGCGGCGGAAGCATTGGAAGCCGGCACGATTTCACAAGAAGAATACGCCGCATTGTCCGCGGAAGTAGCAACGACCGCGGCCAATCTCGACACGTTGCAATCAAGCGCGGAAGGGTCCGCGGGCGCGATCGAAGACACGGGCGCAGCGGCGGCGGATGCCGCAAGCGAAGCCGAAAGCTCCGGCGCATCGTTCGAAGGTTGGGGCGATGCCGTGGAAACCGCTGCAGGCGTTGCGGTTGGTGCATTGGCGGCCGTTGGTGCAACCATGGCGGGAATTGGCGCCGCGGTTGTGGAAGGTAGCGGCGCATTAGTCGAAGCCGCGGGAAACACCGCCGCATTTGGGGATAATATCTCAAAGTCCGCGCAGCGCGTCGGAATGAGCATTGAGGCCTACCAAAAGTGGGACTACGCCATGAAATTGGCGGGAACATCGATGGAAAGTTCCGCCGCGGGTTTTAAGACGTTAACAAATTCCCTGGACGATGCCATAAACGGAAGCAAAACGGCCGCGGAAAAGTTCGCGGCCGTTGGAATATCCATTGACGATTTGGCGGGCAAAAGCCGCGAAGAAGTGTTCCAGATGGTCATTGAGGGCCTGCAGGGCATGACCGACGATGCCAAGAAGGCAGCCGCGGCCAACGACCTGCTCGGGAAGTCGGGACAGAATTTAATGCCGTTATTGAATCAAACGGCGGAATCCACGCGCGCCGTGATGGAAGAAACCGAAAAATACGGTTTCATTCTCGACGATTCCGCGATCGCGGCATCCGTTGATTATCAAGACGCATTAACGCGCATGAATTCGACCATTGACGGCGTAAAAAATAATTTAATGTCAAATTTCCTGCCCGGAATAACGGATGTAATGAACGGTATTTCGGGAATGGCTGCAGGGATTGACGGTTCCGACAAACAGATCGAAGACGGCATAAATAGTATTGTGGGCGAATTTGAAAAATTGGTCCCCGTCATCCAATCCACGGTTGAAACCATGCTGCCAATTCTGCTCCCGTTGGGTTTATCCATATTGGAAACCATCGGAAACGGCATAATTGACAATTTCCCCGTGTTGTTGGGGTTTGCATCCGATTTATTATTGTCGTTGGTGCAGGCGATCACAACGCCCGAAAATTTGAACCAAATTTTGACGGCGGCGGTTGACATTCTGTTGGCATTGGTAACGGGTTTAGTGGATGCGTTGGAATTATTGGTGGATCCTATGTTCCAGGCAATCGAAACATTGGTTGACGCATTATTAAAACCCGAAATGATAGAAAAATTAATAAATAGCGCGCTCAAAATCGTGTTATCCATCGCGGGCGGCATCAGCAACGCCCTGCCAAAATTAATACCGGCCATCGTTGGCGCCATTAACACGATCACGGTTGAATTAACAAATCACGCGGACGAATTAATATTGGCGGCCCTGGATATAATCGTTTCTTTGGCCGATGGTTTAATCCGGGCATTGCCGACCATCGTTGACACGATCATAAACAAAGTAATTCCGGGAATATTAAACGCATTTGGAAAATTGGGCGAACAATTGCCCGACAAGGCGGCGAAGTGGGGTTCCGATTTAATCAAATCATTTATTGACGGAATACAAAAGATGTGGGATTCCCTCAAACGAGCCGTTGGCAACGTGGCCGATTTGGTGGCCAAGTTTTTGCACTTTTCCGAACCGGATTTGGGGCCATTGTCGGACTTCGACCAACACGGCGGCGCGGGCATGATTGAATCATTTATTGACGGAATGGACGCCGAACAACCCGCCCTGCAGCGCGCATTATATCAGACCGCATCTGTTATTAATAACGGCATAAACGATGCGCCAAATTATAGCGGCGCATTGGCGGGTATTTCGTCGCAATTGGCGGGCATGAGCGCAGGCGGCGGAAATTACGTTATTAATGTTCAGTTGGGGCGCGAAACGTTGGCAACGGCCATTATAAGCGCGCAGCAAATGGAAAACTACCGCACGGGAGGAACATAACAACATGTTAGGGTATTTTATCAAGATAAACAACGAACAAATGCCAAACCCCGCGCCGGGTTCCTTTGTGTTCAAGTTGAACCCCGACGAAAACGTTTTTGCGAATGAGGCGGGCGGACAAATGGTTAATGTAAAACGTTTGAACCGCCCTACCTGGTCCGCAACGTTTAATTGTTCGTCCCGGATGCGGGACAAATTATTGGCATTTTGTCAGTTGGCACAATGCACAACGCACATTGACGGCGTGGAATACACGGGCCGTTTGCGTTTGTCCGGGGATGTAGCACTCTACGAATGGTCAGAATATACAAAGAACACGAAGGGATTGTGGACGGTTCCTGTGGTGTTTGAGGGGTTCTAAAACATGATTTCATTAAACAATGAAGAATTAAACGCGTTGCGCGATCATACAATGTTTGACCATGTGCGCGGAACCATCGGCGACGTTCCGTTTGACGATGCCAACGTGGTTTCGATGAATTATTCGAACCGTGCATCCGACACGAAAGATATATCCTTTGGGTTGGCATACGTTGGCCAATTATCCGTTGAATTCGTTAACGTTCCGATTGCCCGGAAGAATTGGAAGAACGGAACGCGAATTGTGGTTGAATGCGGGTTCGATTACACGGACGAAAACGACGGACCTGCAACATGTTGGTATAATGCGGGCGTTTTTTTCATTGCATCCGCCGAATGGACCGAAACAGGTATAAAAATTTTGGCAAATGACATTTTGTCAAAGTTTGATAAACCGTTTGGGAACATACAAACCAATGTAAACACGATTTATGGTTACGCAATTTTCGCGTGTGAACAATGCGGCGTTGAATTCGCATTAACCGAGATCCAGGCGCAGGCATTGCCGAACGGTTCCGCCATATTGACGTTATATGACAAAAACGACATTAAGACCTGGCGTGATTTTATCGGGCATTTGGCGGGCGTTGCGGGCGGATTTGCAACCGCAACCAGGGACGGCAAATTAACCATTAAATCGTTCGCCGATTCGTCGGTTGTGGATAATTGGGGAACGGCCGTTCGTATAGCGGGCGGAACGTTCGCAGATTACGACACACTCTATGACGGCATCAGTTATACACTGATAAACCAAAACGCGAATGTTAATTTGTTGGGACACCACGCGGAAGGAAGCGGAAACTTCATTGCGTGCGGCGCCAATCCGTTTATACAAAGTGGAACGGCGGCGCCGGAAGTGTTGGCCACGATCGCAACAACAATTCGTTGGGCGCCTTTTACAACGGCCCTGTTGGCCAACATGGTTTATGATTTGGGCGATTTGGTAACATGCGCGCACGGAATAGCGGGACCCGACCCGATCACTTGTTGCATAATGGCCATTAATTGGACGTTTAAGCATTTGACCAATTATGCAGGTTATGGCGCGGATCCTTCGTTGGTAAACGGGAAAACGAAAACAGACAAGGCGATAAACACCCTGCAAAAACAGGTTCAAGGCGGCAAAATCGATTTCGTTAAGTTTATCAATAGTTCACCGTTTACGATCGAAGACTCCGAAACCGAAATTGCGGATATTCGATTTGCGGTTGCATACACGGCGGACGTGGAAACGTGGGCGGAATTGAAGCTGACCGCAACCAATCCCGCGGAATTAATCATCCGTTATTATTTGGACGAAGAATTAATCGAAGAATACACGCCATCGGAAACGTGGGACGCGGGCGGCTATGATGTATATATTGACGGGTCCGCGTTGTGTTTCAAAAAGCACGGCGCAGCATCGGACGAACACACCGTTAATTTTCATTATCATTTGCCGGATGTGTCCCCGTCATCGTTCCACCGTTGGAAGATCACCGCGGAAGCACCCACGGGAACAATAACCATTCCGACAAACGGCGAACATGTCATCCTGTGGGCGCAGGGAATGGCGGGCGAAGATAACTGGGGCGGAATGTTGGAAGCCAACGACGAAATACCATTCCTGCCGTTTGGCGTTTTGGATTTGTTCGGCGATTTGGCGGACAATGCCACGTTGACCATATACAACCCGCACGAAATAAAGAACATTATCACGGAAGCCGGGGACACGTTAACAACGGAAGCCGGGGACACATTAACCACAGAATAACGGAGGTTAAAACATGGCCAATATTAAAATTTCAGAATTGACAAGCGCCGCCGCATTGGATGGCGCGGAAGAAATACCAATCGTGCAGGATGGCGCAACCGTTAAAACAACCGCCCAGGACATAGCGGACCTGGGCGGCGGTGGCGGCGGTTATGTGGAAGTAACGGGAACGTTAAACGCGGGTAATACCACGCTGACGTTATCGGATGCCGCGATCACGGCCAACGCAACCTATGATTATTACACAACCGTTTTTGGCGTTAATCCGATCGCGGTTGTAATTTCCACGGGTTCGATGGTTTTAACATTCGAAGCGCAGCAAACCAATATTGGCGTTAAAGTGAGGATTTCATAACATGGCATATTTTCGATGTATAGGCGATGGCGGCACGCCAACGCCGCCAACCAGCGAACCTTATTTGTATAATAACAATCAAGTATATTTCAATACGGGACACATACACACCGCAAATACAAAAGTTCGCATTAAAGGCCTTTTTAATTGGTGTAATAATTACATGCAGATTTTTGGGGCGCGTGCCGGGAGTTTCAATTCAAACGCATTTGGTTTTTTCTCATCGTTCGCAAGTTCCCGCGCGTGTTTTTACCGCACGGGACAGGAACAAACGGGCAGTTTTTTTGATGCTGCAGCATCGGACACAACAACAATGTTTTATATGGAACCAACGATCATTGAATGTGCGGGTAAAACGGCGTCATGGTATAGAGAATCCGACCCGTTAACGGTTCATTCAGTATCGGCAAGCTACGGAAACGAAAACGCCGGCATGGCGCCGTTGGCGTTGTTTGGTTGTAATGGTTCGAACCAATCGCAAGGTTGGGATCCTGTCGATGGCGCAATAATGCGTTTTTATTGGGCGGAAATATACGAAGACAATGTGTTGGTACAAAAATTCGTTCCCGCATATAATAACGGCCAATATTGTTTATACGATGAAGTAAACCAGGAGTATTTTTACGAGGCTGCGGGCCATCATACATACCTGCACGGTTCGCCCGACATTCCGACAACGTAAAGGGGGACAAAATGAGCATACACGGCAAAGCAAAATTATCGTTGACCGACCCGAAAACGGGCCTTGTTTTATTCAAGGAAGAACACGAAAACGCGATAACGCCCGCATTGGCGCGCATTTTCGGTTCGAATTTGGGCGGATGCCTCAATTATAATAAAATCATGCCCGTATTAAGTAAGTTATTGGGCGGTGTTTGTTTGTTCAACGGAACGGTTAACGCATCGGATGTGTTCCTGCCAACCGCACAGGCGGCGCAATTGACCGCGCACGCGGGGCAAAACACATCATTTGACGCGGCAACGGATGCCAAACGCGGGTTCATTAATACCGCGTTGTGCGGTCCGATCGAAAACGGCTACCGTTGGACGTGGCAATGGACCACAACCGGCAATGGTCCGATTTCGGACATTGTGTTAACACATGCAGACACGGGGGACTTTTGGAACGAAAGCACGCCAAACGTTATGGCGTCCAATTTTTCGCCCGTTGGCGATGTAAACAACGGCGTTGTTGACCCTTCGGAATTCGAGGAAACGAACACGGGCGGTTATTGGCACATCGAAGACCAACAGAAAATCCCCCTGGGGTTTATTGATGACGAAAACCGCGTTGTAACGGTTGAAGTGGCGGACGGCAAATTAATTGTTCACGTTGGCAAATTTACGGGTTCCGGCGCGTGGATTTGGAACAATCTCTGCGACATTGAAGACGAACAAACGTTTGAATGGACGCCCACCCCGTTTGTTTGGGGTTCTTTCGAATCATTGGGGATTTGTTGTTTTTATATTGCACTCGATGCCGTTAACAAAAAGGTTTACACATTCAATGCGGGTTCGTTAGACGGCGAAATCTACCGCAACCGTTCGCAGGTGTTAACCGTTAACACGTTAGATTTGGAAACCGGCACAACGTCGAAAACGACCATTAATTGTTCCGCAACCCTTGGCGCGTTTTCACAGTATGCGAACAAATCCCCCGACAAGTCGGGAATTGATGCGGGCGCCGCGTTTTATATACAAGGAGTTGCCAATAACAACGAAGGTTTATTGAAACAGGTTCAAATTATAGATGGCTCCGTCATTTTGCCCGTTTATTGGTTCCGTTCGGGTTTGGGCGCCCAGGGCGGCAACACCGATTGTTCAATCCGTGTTAATTTGACCAATACAACCGACCAAGAAATAATAAAAGGTTTTTACGATGTAGAATATAGCTACAGATCGAAAGACCTGTTGCAGGCCAACCTCGGCAACGGCCGAATTATGAACATGGCGTGCATGGCGTGGAAGGATGGTTCCGGGAATTACAAAGCGCAGGACATCAGCGCGGACGCATCCATCGTGTTTGATGATTATTATTCGAACCGCGGTTATTGTGCATCGGTTCCCGGTGATATTCCCGTTCAATTCATGGCGTGGGTTAGTCCTACCCAGGATCCCGACGCAATCCGCGGATGTATTCTCAACAAATTATATGCGGCAACCGTGTTTCACATCGAAAACGGCCCCGTGGTTAAATCAGCCAACCTAAACATGACGTTGGAATACGAGATCACACAGGAGGTAAACGAATCGTGAATAGTGAAATTTTGATTGCCATTCTGTCATTTTTGGGAACCGCGGCGGGTTCCGTTACATCCATATTTACGGCAAACAAGCTGACCAATTATAAAATTGAGCAGCTAAAAGAGGAAGTGAAAAAACACAACGGATTAATTGACCGCGTTTATAAATTGGAAGAACGCGCCGAAGTAACCGAAGAACGAATCAAAGTTGCAAACCATCGCATTGATGATTTGGAAGCACAAAAAGGAGGCAAAAAATGAGCAACAAAACCTACGACATTTTGAAGAAAATCACATTGTTAATTTTGCCCGCAATGACATTGTTTGCGGCATTGGTTGACATTTGGAAAATCCCTTATGGTTCCCAGGTATGCGCCACGATGGCGGCCGTTAACGTATTCGCCGCGGCGGCAATTTCCATTTTGAGCGCAACCTACCACAAAAAGAACGAAGCGGCCGCCGATGACAAAAGCACGGAGGGCGGGGACAATGCCGAATCCTAACATTGACAAAATAAAGGACATTGACAACGGCGAAGAATACGCAATAAACGACTCATGGCGCCCGATTTACATTAAAGACGAAGACATGGAAAACGAACCGCTGCATTTAATCCAGGGGCGCAACATTATTTTGTCATATTTGGGGCCGGAGCTCGATCACGGGGACGTAACAATTCACGCCATCGATACAAAACCGACCGATTATGAAACCAACGAAAACGCCCCGGCGGTTTCAATGCCAACGGGCGGCAATTGGCAATTGGTAACAAACGACCCTATATTATACGCGGAAGAAAACGAATTATGGTTAATCATCGTTGCGTTGGAATATCAAAGCAACGCAACGGGAATTCGTGGCATTGGTATTTCCGATGACCCCGGCACCGCGCCGCCGATCATATATAAAAATCAAGTGAACGCGGTTAACGGTGCCGTAACCAATTTGACGTTCCCAATGTTCGTTAAACCAACGCAAAGTTCGTATTTTTACATTTGGGGCCGCCAGGATAGCGGACAAAACCTCAATGTAACATACCGCACGCGCGTTGTTAGATTGTTATAAACGGAGGAATAACACATGGATAAAAACGAAATTATCGCGCGCGTGGTGCAGATCGCTAACGCGCAGGTTGGCACGGTGGAAACGCCCAAGGGTTCCAACAAAAACAAGTTCGCGGCATTTTTCGACGATTTGCGCAAATCCGGCGTGAAGATATACAACGGATTGAAGAACGGCGCTTCGTGGTGTGATTTGTTCGCGGATTATTGTTACATCCAGGCCGTGGGCGTTGAGATAGGCCCAAAAATGATATACCAACCATTGAACGGATGCGGCGCGGGTTGCAGGTTTTCGGCGCAGTATTACCGCGACCACAAAGCCTTTTTTAAGGATCCCGAAATTGGGGACCAAATCTTTTTTGGCAAGGCGGGCGAAGAATCGCACACGGGAATTGTGGTTAAAGTAACGCCCAAAATGGTTCATACCGTGGAAGGAAACACCGGAAACGAAGTAAAAGCCAAAAGCTACCAAAAGTCCGCGGCGCGCATCGTTGGTTATGGCCGCCCGAATTGGCAAATGGCCGTTGATGCGGAAGAAAAGGAAGATCCCGCGCCGATCACGAACGAACCATCCGAGAAGCCAAAAGAAGAACCCGCCAAACCTGCAGCAAGCGGGAAAAAGGTTATCACGGCCCCCGTGGCGCCCAAATCCACCAACGCGGCATTTGCCCGCGAATGGAAGGTGGCAACAAATGGAAGCATTCTGCGGTTGAGGCAGGGACCCGGCACCAATTATGGCGTAATGGCCAAAATGAAGAACGGGGCAAAAGTTGTTTGCGATGGCAAATATAGTGGGGCGTGGTTATATATCACATACGAGGCGGGCGCGATCATATACAAGGGATTTGCACTCGACAAATGGTTAAAGTAGCAAAAAAGCGCGCCGGGGCGTTTTCTTTTTGTTCAACGGTATAAATCCGCCGTAAATATTCCCCCCAGGAACACGGGCCACCCGGCATGGCCCGTGTTTTTTTTTGCCCTTTTTTGGGTACAATTTCCTGGTACAAGCCAATTTTTAGCCATCCGAAAAACCGCGTTTTGGTACAATTTGGGTACAAGATTTTTGACCCCCGCCAATTTTTGGCTGCCCAAAACGCCCGTTTTTATTGAGTTTACAATTTTATTGGCTAAATTTGCACGGGTTCGAACCCCGTATGCTCCACCATCGAAAAAACAGGCGCCAACCGTTGGCATTATTGCATTTGAGGCGTTAGCCATAAAATATGCCAGGTACAAGGGAGGTACAAGCCAATTTTTAGCCAATGGCCAAACGGGGCGTGATGCCCCGTTTTTATTGGATTTTTCCCGATACGATCATAAAAGCCAAAAAAACGCTAAATTTTCCAAAAAATTGCAAAATACCGCTTGTTTTATACCCCAAAAGGTGTATAATAAAAGCATGAAGGAAAGCACAACACAACAAACGGAGGACAAAAAAATGTATAAGGTAATTAATAACAGAACAAACGAAGTCATGGAAAGATTCGACACGATGACAGAGGCAAAAGAGGCAAAAGAACAATATAACGAATTAGGAAGCTGGCAAGACGCATTCGGGAATAACGAATATTACGGAACATACAGAATCGAATTATCATAAAAACACCCGGAACCCCGCGAGGGGTTCCGCATCACCAACACAACGGAGGAAATGACAATGGATAAGTACAAAACATTTAAGGGTTACCTGGTAGCGATCACGGAAGCAGAAAACAAGGAAGACGCAATCAACAATGTATTTTATGGCCAATTCGGCGCAGACATGGCCTACCAACACGAAAAAATAAGTTATAAGGATTTGGAATTGATACAAAAATTAATTGAGCGCATGGCGTAAAAAGGAGGTGGCGATCATGGCAAACACAACAAGGGCAACAAACGCACGCATATATAACATTGTGGGCGTGGAATTATTGGAAATCCAGGACGGCAACGGCAATTTCGAATATTACAAAAAAGTAATTAATGATTTTATCTTCGTTTTTTGTGTCCCGGACGAACCGTTAACAATAAAGCACATAAAAAACCTCGTGGCGGATGGTTTTTTCGATAACGTATAAGGGGGCGGCATCATGACCAATTTACAAAGGATCCGCACAAACGCGGGATATTCACAAAAGGAATTAGCGGACCGCGCCGGCGTTAGTGTTCGCATGTTGCAGCATTACGAGCAAGGCCGAAAGAACATAGACGGGGCGAAAATCGAAACGTTGGCGGCGTTGGCGATCGCGCTCGATTGCAGCATCCGCGAAATAATGGAAAATCCAAACAAAGTTTTAAAGGCCCGATTGTAGTATAATATATATACACATTTGGGATGCGAGCATCCGACAAAATAAACCCCGAATTTGCAAGAATTCTGCAAAAACGGGGTTTTTATTGTTTGTTATTGAGGGAACGCCTGTTCGATGTATTCCAGGGCGGCGGCGTCATCGTCCGCCATTTTATGACCATACACGGCCACGGTGTCCATATATGAGGAATGACCAACAATGTTTTTTAACAAACTGTCCGGCATCGTGTTTTTGACCATTGAAACGAAGGTATGGCGCAGGCAATAAGGGGTCCCCGGAAGATTGCGAGAAGATGCGAACGCCCGCCATTCCTTCGCGGCGGTTTGAGGATAGCAGCGGCCGCCCGATTTGCCGGGAAAAATCCATGGCGTTTTCAAATATGCGTTCCGTTTGATGGTATCAATTATTATTTGCCGTGCGATAGGATGTAAAGGGATTACACGTTGCGCATTTTTGTTTTTTCCCGGTGTGATTTGTCCGCGGGCGTTGATGGCGCGGCGTATTGTTATTGATAAGCCGTCGAAATCCTCAACGCGCAATCCGTAGATTTCACCGGGACGGGCGCCCGTTAGCAGCATAAGCGCCCAGGCGGGCCAATACCACGCGGAAGATGGCGCAAGAAGGGCGCGGACCTGTTCCACGGTT